>Ga0326727_10003801_pt1 | contig 47246 bp, 28 predicted proteins | sample MB2enrmetagenome_FD_207643 | JGI IMG/M metagenome (GOLD analysis project Ga0326727, IMG submission 207643) | Lab enriched peat soil microbial communities from McLean, Ithaca, NY, United States - MB29MY | ecosystem: Environmental > Terrestrial > Soil > Wetlands > Peat | place: USA: New York... | reverse complement strand
ATGCGATTGGGCAGTCTGTATGAATACAGCCCTGTCGATATGCAGGTTGGCAAGGCCGAAGAGGATTTCCGCCGAGCCACTCATCTTGATCCCTATGATCCGCAGACCTGGTTGGATTTGGCGGCGGCTTTGCAATTTCAGGGCAGGACAGATGAGGCCGAGGCTTGCCGGCGCCGCGTCGATCTTCTGGCCCCCAAAATCCCCGCCTATCAATGGCCCCTCGCCAATTTCTATCTGCTGCAGGGAAACACCGAGGAAGCCCTGCGTCATTTTAAGCTCGTGCTTGCCGGTACTTCGCAATATGACACGAACGTCTTCACCTTGGCATGGAAAGCCACCGACGACGCCGGGAAGATTCTGGAGGAATTGATTCCGGAGCGAGCTAAGACGGAATTCAATTATCTGAATTTCCTTCTTTCCCAGCATCGCCTGGATGATGCAGAGCCAGTCTGGAAGCGAATTATAGATGGCAGCGAGGAATTCTCTCCAAAGGACGCTTCTCCTTACATCGACACCCTGATTGCCAGACACAAGCCGGAGGAGGCCTACCAGGTTTGGACTGATCTCCAAATGAGGGGACTGATTCGAAGTTCGTCGACGCTCTCGGGACCGAATCTCGTTTTCGATGGAGACTTTGAGGACGAGTTTTTGAATTTTGGTTTTGCCTGGAGGATCATCCCTCTGGAAGGAGTTTATGCCGGCGTCGACAGCTCGACTTTTCACTCTCCGTCCCATTCCTTAATGGTCCAATTCTCGGGAAAGGACAACCTCCAGTTTGAACATGTTTATCAGTATGTAAAGGTGGCTTCGGGGCAAGCCTATCACCTTCAGGCGCTTATGAAAACCGAAGGGATCACGACCGACAGCGGGCCGCGCCTGGAAGTGTACGACGCGTATGACCCGAAGGTTCTCGACAAATTGACCGACGATCTCACCGGCACTACCGACGCTTGGACTACCTTGCTTTTGGATTTCGTTACTGGACCCAAGACCCAAATGCTCGTGCTGAGGCTAAAGCGCTTGCCCAGCCAGAAGATCGACAGTCTCATCGCGGGTAGAGTTTGGCTGGATGACGTCCGCCTCACTCCTGCGCGGAAATGACCGACCATCGAGATTTAAGCTTTTTTTGGAACTTCTTGACACCTCAGAAGGAACACCTACTCAGGGTAAGTATCGCAATGTCTTGATTTGACCCGCAGCTTCTCGTGCCGCCAGCGGCATCCAGAGAGGATCGAAGCGGTTCCGCTCCCCGGTAAGGTGGGGGCAAGGGTGGTTGACCGGCATGCCGCCGCCAGCCCCCTGCCAGTCTCCTCCTTCGGAGGAGGCGAATTACTTTCAGAGCAGGGTACTGCCCGCAGAATTAGAGTGTAGCTGCAATCTCAATCGGCGTGTTAGTCTCGGAGAAGGGCAGTTACCGGTTAGTTAACATACGAAATTTAGACCAATAACAACTTGCGGAGGAGTTTGCGATGCGTCCCACTGAGATGGCCGTGGAGCGGAATCAGAGCTTTGCCTTTTGCAATCAGTTCAGGCTTGCGGGTTGGTTTGCAGCGACGATTATTCTCGTCAGCGCAGCTTTCATGCTCGACTGCGGCGGAAGCTCGACAACCGCACCGAATGGGAACACGCCTGCCGCGGTCGCAGTGTCCCTTAGTCCGCAAACGGCACAGGTGGCGCTCCTGGGGCAGACCCAATTCACCGCCACGGTGGCAGGAGGCAGCGCAGGGGTGACTTGGTCGGTGAATGGCTCGGCGGGCGGAGGTGTTACCCAGGGGGTGATCAGCAGTTCCGGGCTCTATACGGCGCCCACGACCCTTCCCTCGCCTAACACCGTTACGGTAACAGCGGCGAGCGCAGATAACTCGGCGCAGTCCGCATCAGCGACAGTGACGATTGTAAACCCGCAACCCGCAATTTCCTCGATTTCGCCCGCCATTATTGCTTTGGCAAGCGCGAGCACCAAGTTAACCGTATACGGAGCGGGATTTGCCTATGGGTCTGTTGTGGAACTGAGCGGCGTGGCGCTGCCGACCGTGTATTGGAATCCGACCGGGCTCACGGCCACCATCCCCGCAGCCATGTTGGCGACGCAGGGGAGTCTGCCCGTGCTCGTGACAACACCGGGGCCGGGCGGTGGCACAAGCTCGACAGTCAACCTCGCTGTAATGCCAGGCGTGTTTGCTACCAATAACCCACAGGTGGCGATGTACGTCTACGCGGCAACGCAAACCGCTTCTGTCTCCGTGGAGTTTGGAACGGATACAACTTATGGCACGCACACCTGGGCGGTGAATTCTCCGCAGGGTGGTGGGCCGGTCCAGATCCTCGTCGCGGGCATGAGGGCGAATACCACCTATCACATGCGGGCCGATGTAACGAACGCAGACGGATCACAGACGGTCGATCTAGACCACACGTTTATCACTGGCGCTCCTCCGGCTTCGCTCGTCCCGCAGTTTACGGTAACGAACCCCAACGGACTCACGCCCAGTTCGGGAGCCATCATGTGGGATCTTACGGAAGAACCCAACTCCGATCAGCTGGATATTCTGGCCACCGATACTGCGGGGAATGTTATCTGGTACTACGATTACAGTTCTCCGGTGACTATTCCCCAGCCGATCAGGCTAATGCCCAATGGCCACATTTTGCTGAACTTGTCCGGTGATTCTCCCTCAAGCGCAGGCACCATCCGGGAAATTGACTTGGCAGGGAATACCATCAGCGAGTTTTCCGCGGCCCAAGTCAACAGTTGGCTTAGCGCCGCCGGTTACAACATTACCATAGGCTGGCTTCACCACGATGTTCTGCCTTTACCCAACGGACACCTGATCGTGCTGCTTAACCACTACGTGAACTTTACAAACTTGCCGGGGTATCCCGGTACGACGCAGGTGCTCGGCGACGCACTGGTCGATCTCGATCAGAATCACAACGTGGCTTGGTATTGGGACAGCTTCGATCACCTGGACGTCAACCGTCAAGTCCTGAACTTTCCGGATTGGACGCACTCCAATGCTATTGTCTATTCGCCGGATGACGGCAATTTGCTCCTGTCCATGCGCGATCAGTCCTGGGTTATCAAGATCGATTACGAGAACGGCCAAGGAAGCGGCGACATCCTTTGGCGGCTGGGCTACCAGGGTGATTTCACGCTAACAAATGGCCAGAACCCGGATTGGTTCTATGCGCAACACTTTCCAAGTATCGTCAGCCCCAATAGCACGGGCATCTTCAGCCTCACGGTTTTTGATGATGGCAACAACCGTGTTCTGGACTCCGCGGGTGATATATGCGGTGCCTCCCCTCAAATCCCCTGCTACAGCCGTGTTCCCATCTACCAACTCGACGAGACTGGCATGACCGCAACACTCCTCTGGCAGGACAATCTTTCTCCCGTTTACACCTTCTGGGGCGGCAGCGCGCAGCAATTGGCGGACACCGATGTGGTTTTTGGCGTCACCGCGCCCTCGGACGACCCCACTGGAGGGCGATATATGGAGGTCACGAACGCTACTCCTCCGCAAGTCGTTCTCCAAATGGAAGTTTCGAACCACAACGCCTACCGTGCCGTTCTCATGCCCAGCTTGTACCCGGGCGTTCAGTGGTAGCGGCATCGGGAGATCTGGGATCGGACGATCGGGTGAACAGCAGTCAAAATGCACCTGTTGTTTGTTCGGTTGAGCGCCGGCTCAGGTTTCCAGACAGGTTTCTCTTTGTTGACCCGATCACCGGATCAACCTATCCGCCAATGCCTTAACTGTGCGTTTTTCCCAGTATTCGGGATTTCTTCTCCGCAAGAGTGGCAAACTCCCCATTTGCCGTCTCTCCCGCCCCAGGTTCGACCGCGCTCGCAAACAGCGTTCGTCTCCTGTGCAACGCTAACTCCCTGAAATCATTTGCTTGGCGAATCTTTTCCCCCCTTCCAAAAGCGTGGCGGACCATTGGATATGGCACCTAACCTGCTCCAAATGCAGGACGTGGCACCAAACACCACGTGTCGATTCGTTGACCCAATTCAGATCTCCGGAGGGCTAAAGGATGGCGTACGACGCGACGAAGATGCAGGACTGGCAGATATCGGAAGCGGCGGAACCCGGGATGCCGAGCCCCCGCGAGTGGCAGGAGCGATTAGGTCTTGAAACAAACGAGATGATCCCCATGGGACGGCTCGCGAAGTTGGATTTTCTCAAGATCATTGAACGACTAAGAGACCGCCCTGATGGGAAGTACATCGAGGTGACGGCTATTACACCTACACCCTTAGGCGAGGGAAAAAGCACGACTTCCCTCGGCTTGATCGAGGGATTAGGCAAGCGCGGCAAGAATGTGGGCGGATGCTTGCGCCAACCTTCCGGCGGTCCGACCATGAACATCAAGGGGACAGCGGCTGGAGGCGGGAACGCCCTGCTGATCCCCATGACCGAGTTTTCCCTGGGTTTGACCGGCGATATCAACGATATCGTGAACGCCCACAACTTGGCTATGGTGGCGCTCACCGCCCGCATGCAGCACGAGCGAAACTATAACGACGAGGAGCTTCAGAAGCACAGCATCACACACCGACTGGACATTGACCCCACCCGCGTCGAGATGGGCTGGGTCATGGATTTTTGCGCCCAGGCGCTGCGCAACATCATCATCGGCATCGGCGGCAAACAGGACGGCTACATGATGCAGTCCAAGTTCGGCATTGCGGTAAGTTCCGAACTCATGGCCACTCTTTCCATCGTCACGGACCTGGCCGACCTCAGGAAGCGGTTGGGAGAGATTACGGTGGCCTACGACAAGAAGGGCAATCCGGTCACCACGAGCGATTTGGACGTGGCCGGGGCCATGACCGCCTGGATGCGCAACTGCATCAACCCTACGCTTTGCTCGACCGCAGAGTATCAGCCTTGCATGGTGCATGCCGGCCCCTTCGCCAACATCGCCGTCGGCCAGTCTTCCATCATCGCTGACCGGTTGGGACTGAAGATGTTCGATTATCACGTCACGGAAAGCGGCTTTGCGGCGGATATCGGCTTCGAGAAGTTCTGGAACGTCAAGTGTCGTTACAGCGGTCTGAAGCCCAACGTCTCCATTCTGACGGCCACCATCCGGGCTCTCAAAATGCACGGGGGCGGGCCAAAGGTGGTGCCGGGTTTGCCGCTCCCGGACGCTTACACCAAGGAGAATCTCAAGCTGCTCGAAAAGGGCCTACCCAACCTGCTTCATCACCTGAACATCATTCGCCGTTCGGGGATCAACCCCGTGGTCTGCATCAACCGCTTCCACACCGACACCGCCGAGGAAGTCGCTTTGATCCGCAAGGCTGTGGAAGCCACGGGAGCGCGCTGCGCGGCTTCGGAGCACTGGCTCAAGGGCGGGGAAGGCGCCCTGGAGTTGGCCGATGCCGTGCTGGATGCCTGCAAGGACGCGAACAACTTCCGATTCCTCTATCCACTCGAGATGAAGCTCCGAGACAGGGTAGAACTCATCGCCAAAGTAGTCTATGGCGCTGATGGCGTGGCGTGGGCCCCGGAGGCAGACGCCAAAGCCAAGCAGTTTGAGGCCGATCCCAAATTCGCTGATTACGCCACGATGATGGTAAAAACACACCTCAGCTTGAGCCACGACCCGACGCTCAAGGGTGTTCCGCAAGGTTGGATTTTGCCCATTCGGGAGGTTCTAGTGTACTCGGGAGCGAAGTTCCTCTGCCCCTGCGCAGGCACGATCAGCTTGATGCCTGGGACCTCTTCTAGCCCGGGCTTCCGCCGGGTGGATGTGGATGTGAAGACCGGGAAAGTATCAGGATTGTTTTGAGACCGGAGCACACTATGTACATTAATACCGCTTATCTTTTCGAGGGAATGCGCGAGGAGACTCGAGAGAGAATTCTGGAGACAGCTCTCGAGGAATCCCACGCGCCGGGGGATTTCCTGTTTCACCAGGGTGAACCCGCCCGGGAGTTTTATGTTCTTATGGAAGGACGGGTGCGGATTAGCGTGGGAGTCCAAGGGCTCCTAGCCCACGTGGCCAGCGACCCGGGCGACATGGTTGGTTGGTCGAGCCTGGTGGGAAACCCCACTTACACGGCTTCCGCCGAATGCCTGGGTCCCGTCAAGGTCTCGAAGCTCGGTAAGTCTGAGTTGGATAGAATCCTGGTCGCGGACCCGGTAAGCGGAATGACCTTCTTCAAGCATCTTGCCGCACTGATCGGGCGCCGCTTGGCGGAGAGCTACGCGGCAACTTTGGCGGGGCATGGAGTACAAGAACCGCGTTCGTACGGGTAGCAGACTGCTGAGAGGCACAAAAGACAAGGAGAGGCCAATGAATCAGAATGAACAGCGACCGAGTCAGAACCATTTAAGGCAGGCTCTCGAAAAGCACGAGTTTTTCTGCACGGCGGAGCTTGTCCTGGGCCGCGACCACAATATGGCCGAGGCCGAGACCTTCGTCAAAGAAGCCGCGGCGGAACCCAAAGGGATCAAGATCATCAGCGTCACCGACTTGCCGAGCGGCAACCCGGCGCTGCCCCCGGAGGCCTTCGTCACCTTCATCCGGGAACGAGGTCTTACGCCCATCGCCCACCTCACGGCAAAGGACGGCAACCGTTCCTTCCTGGAGGCGCGCCTTCACGGTCTGGCGCGGGAGGGCGTTGAAAACGTTCTGGCTCTAACCGGCGATGCTCAGAAGGAAGGATTCGGCGGCAAATCCAAGCCAGTTTACGACCTGGACTCGGTGCTGCTGGTTTGGCTGATCCAGGCCATGCGGTCGGGCATCGAGTACAAAATGGGGCCGCGGACAGTCCAGAGCACGCCATTCGATTTCTTCCCCGGCGCCGTCGTGAATCCCTACAAAGTTAACGAGTCCGACCAGATGATGCAATTCTACAAAGCGCAACTCAAACTTACGGTGGGGGCGCAGTTCATCATCACCCAGTTGGGATACAACATCCGCAAGCTCAGCGAGTTGAAGCACTACTTGACCCGCGAGGGTTTAGGCGACCGCCCTATCCTCGCCAATGTTTATGTTCCTACCGCCAAGATTGCGCAGATGATGCAGGCGGGGGAAGTGGCTGGCTGCGTCATACCGGACGAGCTCATTCGGCGCCTCGAGAAGGAGAAGAAACCTCAACGCCTGGAGCGCGCGGCACTAATGGTCGCCGCCGCGAAATCACTCGGCTTCGCCGGAGCCCACGTGGGCGGGTTTGGCCTCACGCACAAAGACTTCATGACCATTGTCGAGCGGGCCGAAGCCCTTTCGGGCGAGTGGCGGAACAAGCTGGACGAGTTGATCTTCCCCTACCCCAACGAGTTCTACCTGCTGCCGCAGGCGGCCGACGGCTTGAGTGACGGCACCGGCGAGTATCAGGTCACTCACACGAAACCGCACGCCACCTTTGTCCAGTGGCTGTCCAAGCAGGTACACCGGCACCTGATCGCAGAGGGTTCTGTCGGCCACCGTTTCTTCAGCGCCCGGCTGAAGCCCAATGGGGACGGCGTCCCGGGGACTTCCTGGCGCCACGGCCTGTGGTACTGGCTGCTGGAGCCTTCCACGCTTTATCGCAAAGCCACTTTGGGCTGCCGAAGCTGCGGCGATTGTCTCCAGGACCACCTCGACTACGCGGGCTGCTCAATGCGCTGGTGCTACAAAGAGCTTCGCAACGGCCCTTGCGGAGGTTCGAGAGTCGATGGAACCTGCGAGGCGCGCCCCGAGCAGCTTTGCATTTGGAACGTGATCTATAAGGGTGCCTTGGCCGTCGGCGACGATCCCCGGAAGTTCGCCCGCACCCTCATTCCACCCCGCGACTGGTGCTTGGACAACACCAACGCTCTGGCCAATCGCATGGCAGGGTTAGACAACGTCTGCAAGAGGAAAGATCTTCAGGCGGCGGTCCCGGCTCAGAAGGTATAATTGGGATTCTCTCTGTTCTCTGTGGCAGGGGCGCATGGCCATGCGCCCCTACGGATTGAAATCTATTTCTGCCAGGAGGAAGACTGATCGCGTGCTCATTATCGGCGAACTCATTAATTGCACCAGAAAGAAGGTCGGAGAAGCGGCGCAAAAGCGTGACGCGGAGTTCTTCAAGGAAATCTCCCTCAGGCAAGCCAACGCCGGGGCGAGCATGCTGGATGTGAACGGCGGCCTGCCGGGTCAGGAAATGGAAGTCCTGCCTTGGCTGGTGAATATCGTCCAGGAAACAGTCTCCATTCCACTCTGCCTGGACAGCGCTGACCCTGCCGTCCTGCGCCGCGCCCTGCCACTTTGCAAACAGCGCGCGATGATCAACTCCATCACCGATGAGCCGGCGCGCCAGCAGGCCCTGCTGCCTCTTCTGAAAGAGTTTCGCCCTAAAGTGATCGCACTGTGCCTGGGCGAAGCGGGGCCACCCACCACCTCGGCCGAGCGTGTGTCGACCGCCAACCGCCTCGTCGATCGGCTGACCGCGGAAGGATTCGTCCTGGACGATATATACGTTGATCCGTGCGTGCTCCCGGTCAGCACTGGGCCGGAACATGGCAAAGGGCTCGTGGAGGCAACAGGCCTCATCAAAGCCCGCTATCCGGGCATCCACGTCAGCGCCGGCATCAGCAACGTCTCCTTCGGCCTTCCGATGCGCAAGCTGCTCAACCAGGCATTGCTCTTGTTGTTGATGGCTCAAGGCCTGGACACCGCCATCGTGGATCCTTGCGACCCGCAATTGATGGGCAATATTTGTGCCGCCGAGGCCCTGTTGGGACGCGACGAGTTCTGCGCCGATTACATCCAAGCGTTCCGGGAGGGAAAGCTGGGGACAACGTAAAGGCAGAAAGCAGAAAGCAGAAAGCAGAAAGCAGAAAGCAGAAAGCAGAAAGCAGAAAGCAGAAAGCAGAAAGCAGAAAGCAGAAAGCACTGCTCCCTCTGGGCGGCGAAGAATCGACTGACAACTGACAACTGACGACTGACAACTGGCAGCTGAAAGCTGATAGCTGGAGGAAAATCGTGGCAGCCACAATCCTAGATGGAAATAAGATTCGCGACCAGATCAAGGCGGAACTCGCCGAACAGATTCAGGAACTGAAACGGGCCGGCATCACGCCGGGGCTGGCAGCGGTTCTGGTGGGTGTGAATCCTGCTTCACAAATTTACGTTCGCAGTAAGGTGAAGACCTGTGAGTCCCTGGGGCTTTACAGCGAAAAAATCGAGCTGCCCGCCGACACCACACAGGAGCGTTTGCTGGCGCTGGTGGATTCGCTGAATCACCGTGACGAAATTGACGGCATTCTGATTCAACTGCCCCTGCCGCCCCAGATCGATTCCAAGCGCGTACTCGAAGCCGTGGACCCGGCCAAGGATGTGGACGGGTTCCATCCCATCAACGTGGGCCACCTCGTTGCTGGGACCCCTGGCTTGGTTCCCTGCACGCCCGCGGGAATTATCGAGATTCTGGTGCGCAGCCAGATTCCCATCAAAGGCGCGCGCGCCGTGGTGGTGGGACGCAGCGACATCGTGGGAAAGCCCGTGGCCATGCTGCTGCTTCACCAACATGCCACGCTGACCGTTTGCCACTCGAGGACGCGCGACCTCCCGGCCGTAGCGCGCGAGGGCGATATTTTGGTGGCCGCGATGGGCAAGCCCGCCTATGTGACCGGCGAATTCATCAAGCCCGGCGCCACCGTGATCGACGTCGGCATCAATCGCCTGACCACGGCCGACGAGATTCGCCGCATTTATCACGATCCCTCCGGCCCACTCGCCGACCTCGCGGCCAAAGGGTCTGTCCTGGTGGGTGACGTGCAGCCTGAAGACGTGAAGGAAAAGGCAGGCGCCTATACACCTGTGCCCGGAGGCGTCGGCCCGCTCACCATTGCCATGCTGATGTCGAATACCGTTCGTGCCGCACGCCTGCGCCGCGGGTCCCACGCGCAAGCCGCTTAACGGGCAGTGACGAGTGACAAGTGACGAGTGGCGAGCAGGCGCTTGAGCCTGCCATTCGGAGTGCTGATCACATCTGTTTCGCGGTTTACCCTGTTGCATAAAGATGCGCGAAGCGCCTTGGAGTGCGGCAGCGAAGCTGCCGCCGTGGACTCACGCGAAAAGGCGGTAGCTGGCGCTACTGCACTCCAAGGTGCCTCCGGCACCAAAAGTTCGTGGCAGGTGTGCATTTTTCTTCACGACCAACCATGACCACCAGCCAGAAAGTACTTCTCGCCGTCGCCGCAACTGCCTTTGCGGTGTATAGCGGAGGTACGTATATATTCAGCCTGCACGGCCCCCTGGATGCTTTGGGCCAGCCGGCAGGCACCGTGTCAAAGACGCTGGAATTCGGCGGCCGCACGCGCACCTACCTGGTTCACCCTCCCAAAGGTTACGAGGGCAAATTGCCCCTGCCCCTGGTCCTGGTTTTGCACGGCGCCGTCCAGGGCGCCACCAACGTCGAACGCATGTCCGGCATGAGCGCCAAGGCCGACAAGGAAAACTTCCTGGCTGTTTATCCGAATGGCACGAGCGGCTCCGGCTTGGCGCCTACGTGGAATGCCGGCGCCTGTTGCGGCTACGCGCAGATGAACCAGGTGGACGACGTCGGCTTTCTGCGCGCGCTCATAGACCGGCTCGAGCACGATTACCCGATTGATCCGAAACGCGTTTTTGCAACTGGCATATCAAACGGCGAAATGATGTCCTACCGGCTGGCTTGTGAAATGGCGGACCGGATTGCCGCCATCGCGCCCGTGGAAGGCGCTCAAGACGTGGAGTGCCGGCCTTCGGGGCCCGTCTCGATCCTCATCTTTCACGGCACTGCCGACTTTCTGGTCCCGTACTACTGCGGCACGACGCCATTTCAGCTCGGTCCGAAACGGTCCGACTCGTCTGTTTCCTTCACCGTATCGTTCTGGATGAGGCAGGATAGCTGCACGGCGACCCCCGAGCGCAAAGAAACGAACCAACTGCGGATTGATACCTACACCGGCTGTAAAGACGGCGCCGGCCTCACGCTCTACACCATCTTCGGTGGCCGCCACATGTGGCCCGGCACGATGCTCAGCCGTAATAACATACCCGCCACCGATATCATGTGGTCGTTCTTCGCAGCACATCCTAAGCAGTAGGCAGGTGGGCAGGTCGGCAGATGGGCAGGTCGGCAGGTGGGCCGAAAGCAGAAGGCAGAAGGCCTCACCCCTACGGGTGGAGCGCCCTCTCCCGTGAGGAGAGGGTGGACCACGACGGCGTTTTCACCGGCCGTCGCGGGCCGGGTGAGGGGTTAGTTCCGGTCCATTAAGGTGACCACGACCTGCCGCTTTCCCACCTGCCTACCTGCCCATCTGCCGACCTGCCCGCCTGCCTAACTGCCCCCTTCCAGCAACGCTGGCTTTAGCGTCCAAGCCTGTAGTTTTGCAAGCGCCATCAGTTGCGGGGCGTCAAAACCTTCGGGAAAGATGACCCAATCCCAGAGCTTTGGCGAATCGTCGGCGACAAAGCGGGCCGCAGCCAGGCGCGCGGGCGGCAAAGTCACGTAATTCGGCAAGGTGTGCGTCTCCAGCAACGCGCGCGTGGTCCGGGCGAGAGCCACCAGGTAGCTTTCAGGCGGGACGGGCTTGCTTCCCATCCAGACCACACTCGGGATCTGGTCGTTCTTTTCGAGAAACCCGGCGACATCCTGAACAGTGCGCGAGAACTGGCTCCATGAGACATTCATGTCATTTGCTAACTCGGGGGCGGCAAGATCGGGACCGTAGGGAGTCCCGCTCAGGAGGATGGGTTGCGCCGGCTGTTTCCGTACCGTGCGAACGACGTACTCATTAAGGAGCGCGAACTGCTCGCTGGCGCTCAGTGCATACTCTCCGCGCACCTGAAACGACACGTCTGAGGTGGCTTGTCCGGCAATCTCTCTCAGTTCGGCAGTGGAGAACTGGCGGCCCTGTGCGCGGTCAGGCATCACGCCCAGAGCCTCAGAAGCGGTGATGAAGCGGACGTTCGGGAAGGACTTGACGTAATGCACAAGGTTCTCGAGGTAGTTGAAGTCACGCTCAATCTGCGCGGGATCCTTCATGGGAGGCTTCTGCCAATCATCTCGCGGGGGATTTGCTCCATGCGCAAAGTTGACGCCGTCCCAGAACTCGCGGTGGATGAACTCGCAGGGGTGAAAATAAATGCTCACCACCCCGCCGGAGGGAGAGAGTTCGTCATAACTTGCTCTAAAGTTGGCCTTGGCCTGGTCCACATTCGACCAATCCTCGTTGGGGCGAAGGTCCGACCCCGCTTTGATGTTGAAGATATTCAATAGCCCGCCGTACCAAAAGGGCTTGCCGTCGAGTCCCACGTGCGGACCGTCGTCGAGGTAGACTCTCACGCCCCAGGATTTCAGCGCCGGAAAAGCCTGCGGCGCCCAGGAACTGCCGGGTTGTCCATAGCAGGTGGGCGCTTTGCCGAAAATACGGCGCAGGTCTTCGAAGCCGGGCCGCTCGCGGCGGGTAAATTCCGCCGCCCCTTGTTCCCAATCGAGCTTCGATTCATACTCCGCCGGAGTAGGGTGCTGGCTGTGGGTGTTGGCGTGGAAGCCGATCTCGTAGCGTCCCAGCGCTTCGATCACGTCGCGACGGCCGCGCCGCTCGAGCGTGCGCCCCTTTTCACCCACCACCTTGAACGTGGCGCGCACGCCCTCCCGGGCGAGAATCTCGGTGATGCGCTTGGCCGCGTCATCGCTCTGGGGCAGAATATAATCCTCAGTATCAAACCACAGAACCACGTACACGGCGCTTTCGGTTGCCCGTCCAGCCGCCCAGATGTTGCCGCAACCAACGCTTACAAGCAGCGCCAACAGCACCCATTGCACAATCCGTCTGCGCCGAGATGAGTCGAAAGTCGAAAATCGAAACTCGAAATTCGATACTCGCTGGATGTTTTCTCCCCATGCGGCGATCTGCGTAAACTGGGTCAACAAATCACAACGACTCTGATCGAGCATCTTCGTCCCCCTTCCAAGGCTCGGATTATAAACCAGGTGCTAGGTTTCAGGTGTCAGGCGTCTGGTGTCCACTGCCAGAGGTGTCAGGCGCCAAGTAGTTGTGCTAAGCTCATCGTTCTCGCGAAGACAGTCCTCTCCCTTGGGGAGAGGGTGGCCCCGCTGCCGGCATTTTCGACAGTCGGAGCGGGCCGGGTGAGGGGTCAGTTTGCGGCTCCGAGAATGACTAGTGCTTCGGACGGCCGGCGAGGAGGAACCAAGCGAGGACAAGGAGAAAAGAGTTGTTCTCCCGATCACCCGATCCCGCGATTGGAGCGATAAGCATGAAGTCGTTTAGAGAACGATTGGCGCAAGGCGACATCCTGATTTCCGACGGAGCCATGGGCACTTTCCTGCAAGCCCGCGGCTTGCAGCCCGGCGAGTGCCCGGAAGAGTGGTGCATTTCTCACCCCGACGTGGTTAAAGGCATTCATGCAGCTTATCTCCTTGCAGGTTCGGACATCCTGGAAACAAATTCCTTTGGCGGGACCAGTTACAAACTGAAACCCTACGGTCTGGCCAGCAAAGTACGCGAGCTAAACCTGGCTGCGGTGGCGCTTGCGAAACAGGTCATCGCCGGCAGGGGTTACGTTGCAGCCGCTGTGGGCCCCACCGGGCGCATTGTCGAAGAGGAGGGCGGAGACGCGACCCCGCAAGACCTCTACGAGGCGTTCAAGGAGCAAGTGGCGGCTTTGGCGGAGGGCGGCGCGGACGCTCTCTGCATTGAGACCATGGGGTCGCTTGCCGAAGCGCTGCAGGCAATCAAGGCGGCCAAGGATAGCACCACGCTTCCAGTGATGTGCACCTTCACGTTCCAGGCCGGGGCGCGCGGTTTTCACACCATGATGGGCGTGACGCCGGAACGAGCGGCGCGAGAGGCGGCGTCGGCCGGAGCGGACATCGTCGGCTCGAATTGCGGCAGCGGCATCGCCAACATGATCGAGATCACACGCCAGATGCGGGCTGCACAGCCGCATACGCCTATGCTTGTTAACGCCAACGCCGGGATGCCGGTTCTGGAGGAAGGGAAAACGGTGTTCAAAGAAACCCCGGAATTTATGGCCTCCAAAATCGGCGACCTCATCAAAGCCGGCGCGCAAATCCTCGGCGGCTGCTGCGGCACCACCCCGGAGCACATTGCTGCCATCGCGCGAGCCGCCCGCGGGATTGCCGATTGACGATGGTCGATTGTCGATTCCCGCTTGCGCGAGAGTCACTTGACCTCAAATTGAGCGGGCATTCAACCGACAATCGGCAATCGAAAATCGACAATCGATCATCGTCAATCTCCCATCAGTGTGTTACGCGGCTGAGTGGAACTTCGGCTCCTCCTTGTTGTTTGCTGAGCTCCGCAGCCTGCATGAAGGCGAAGATCTCGAGCGTTTCATCGGCGCTGACGGGGGGAACTCGCGTGTGCATGAACTTCGCAATCTCAACCAGCAGTGGCCGGTAACTAAATGGTTTGGGTTCGGAGTTGACGACCGTTTTGTCAGTGAACGCGGTTATTCCGTAGGCGTAGAGCCCTTTGCGAAACCCTCTCATCACGCCCAAACGCCCGCCCGGCCATCTCCCCACCACGACGTCCTCATCGTCTGTGTTCATGTGGCTTACGGACTCACATCCTGTCCCCATGAGTGTGAAGAGTATCTCCACGCCATGAATGCCATACCACATCAAGTCAGGGTGGTGAGGCTCGGTAGGCGAGGGGCTGTAGACACTGTAAGTCAAGACACGCCCCGCGCCCTGAAGGTTCTTCAGCCGCTGGGTCTCTTCCCAGTACCTCAGGGAAGAAGAACTGAACCACGGCGCTCCCGCGTGGCTCGCCAATCGCGCGATCTCCTTGGCATCCTGGTAGCTAGCCGCGAGGGGCTTATCGATAAAGACGGGCTTTCCGGCCGCGAAAACGGGCTTCGCCTGATTGAGATGCGTGCGGCCGTCTACACTTTCCAGCAAAACACCATCCACCATAGCGCAGAGTTTCGGAATACTATCCACGATTTCGATCTTCCACTTGTCGTGCAATTCCGCGGCGTACTTGTCAACCCGCTCCCTGCTCTCGGTGACGTCCGGACTGCCTCCCTTATAGGCAGCCACCACGCGCACCCCGGGGACGTGCTCGGGGTCGGAGGCGTCATTGAAGATTCGACTGAACTCGATGACATGGGAGGTATCCGTACCGATGATTCCAACGCGAATCTCGGAGCTGGCTGCCTCCTGCGCGCTTCCCATCGAAACGGCAAGCAATAGCATCGATACGCCCCAAACCGCTTTCCAGCAGACACAATGCAATAGTAATCTCATGGTCTCCTCTTCTCGTTCATTCGCTCATTCATTCAGGGGACACTCTACCAGCACCTCTTCGCAGGGGCAACCCTTCTGGTAGCCTTGGGGGCCGAAACGTGTCTCCTCAGCAATCGGAATTGAACGGCTAATCCTGAACGAAATGAGCTTAAAGCTGCATCGGGCTGGCGGAGTGGAGTATCATAATGCTAGGAAGAGCCCGCTGATTGAGTGGGTGCAGGAGATCGTGTTATGGGTACTCTACAAGAAGTATTACAGAAAGCCGTGCGAGAGGGCGAGCTCTATGAAAAGCTGGAGCGCGGCTTCGTGCGCTGTTACGCCTGCGGTCACTGCTGCCGCATCCCGGATGGCCAATTGGGCGTGTGCAAGGTGCGGTACAACCAAGGCGGGAAACTGCTGGTGCCCTGGGGCTATGTGGCGGGCGCCCAGTGTGATCCCATCGAAAAGAAGCCCTTTTTCCACGCCTACCCTGGCACATTGGCTTATAGCTTCGGGATGATGGGTTGCGACCTGCACTGCGCCTACTGTCAGAACTGGGTGACCTCACAGGCTTTGCGTGATCCGAGCGCCGTCTCGCCGCCCCTGCGCGCGACGGCCGAGGGACTCGTGCGGGAGGCCTTGGAACACGGCGCGAAAGTTGTCGTCAGCACCTACAATGAGCCGCTCATCACCAGCGAATGGGCCGTGGCGGTTTTCAAGGAAGCGCGCGCCGCAGGCCTCACCACGGGATATGTCTCGAACGGCAACGGCACCCCGCAGGTACTCGAATACCTGCGGCCCTGGGTCGACCTTTATAAAGTGGACCTGAAAAGCTTTGAGGACCGGCATTATCGGCAGCTCGGTGGGCGAATGCAACCCATCCTCGACACCATCCGCAGGCTGCACGAGATGGGATTTTGGGTGGAGATCGTCACCCTGATCGTGCCCGGATTCAACGACTCAGACGACGAATTGAAGCGTATGGCGGAGTTTCTGGCGGGCGTTTCGCCCGACATCCCCTGGCATCTTACCGCCTTTCACGGGGACTATAAGATGACCGAGCCGGAGGACACCAGTTCGCGTACGCTGGTGCGGGCTGCCGGGATTGGCAAGGCTGCAGGCCTGCGTTTCGTCTATGCGGGAAACCTGCCTGGCCGGACTGGGGAACTTGAGAATACCTATTGTCCTGATTGCCATGAGCTTCTGGTGGAGCGTGTGGGGTACCACGTCCTCGATTATCGGATCACGGCGACCGGCTCATGTCCGGGCTGCGGCGCTGCTATCCCCGGACGCTGGGGGGCGAGTTTCCAAGGCCAAATTACCGACTTTCCTTACCTGCCGCGCTCCCAGAGTTTCGACCGCATCCGCCCCAGCCGTCGCTGAGAACTGCTTCGAGCTATGGCAATCAATCCTCTCATCCGACAGCTCTGGTCGCAGGGGCGGCGCTTCTGGTCGCCCGCGGGCACCCACAAGGGTTGCCCCTACGGCTCGGGTGAAGGGGTGCGTGGTTTAAGCGGGGGAGAGTCCTTAGCGCAGCCCGTAGAACAGGTATCCCGGCCCCACTCGCATGTTGTGCATGAGTGAGGCGGGCGAGACGGCGGCGAGGAGTAATCCTCCCACGGCCTGGGCCAGAGCGATGGGCCAGATGTTTCGATGCCGCGCGAAGATTTCGGCGAAGACAAATCCGGCAACGGTCGTGGCTACCATGAGGATCGGATTGGGGATGTGAGCCGAGCCGAAAATGACTCCTACCAGAAGCGAACTCAGGTGAGGATTGTGAATCGCTTTCATCAGCCGGTTATGAAAATAGGATTGCGCGAGATACTGCTGAAAAGCGCACCAGGCGGCATATCCCAGGAAGGAATACAGGGCGTGCCAATTCAGCGGCACAATCGCCAGAACATGCCGCGCAATCCCGAAGGCGAGCAGCGGAACGTAGAAAGCCAAGGCAATCGGCAAGACCAGTTGAGCGCTCTCTCGCGCTTCGCCAAACGTCAGGCCCAGGCTTCGCAAAGTGTCTCGGTGCACCACGTGGCTCACCAGGATGATGCCCCAGAGGACCATCCAGGTGTGGGGATAGGTGTGCTGCCAGCGCCAGATATAGGTGAGAATCCCGGCGTAAATCAGCAATGCTTCCAGGGCCGAAAGAATCGGCGACCAGGAATGGGGTAGACTAGTAGCTTCGAACACTCCCTCTGAGGTTACCGTGCTCACTAAACCTATTCTAGCCCAAACCGTCCAACGTGGCAAAAGCCGGCGCTACGTCCTGATTCCACTCATAGCGCCGCCCTTTAGCCCCCCACTTGCCGACCTCAAAGTCGGCGCTATGCGGAAGTTGGGGCTTTGCCAAGCCCGCCGTCTTCTTTGGTCGGCGCTCGCGCTGGCTGCCTTGGTCTTGACGACTCCGCCCAACACCCCTGCGCAAGATTCTTCCAATCTGTCGCGAGAGCGGCATGTGCTGGTAGTCTCGGTGGATGGGATGGGCGCCAGCCTCTACCAGCTTCTTGCTGCGAAGGTTCACATTCCCAACCTGGCGCGGCTCCGCAAAGAGGGAAGCTACGCCGAGGGCGTAATGGGAGTTTATCCCACCGTGACCTACCCCTCGCACACGACAATCGTTACAGGGAGAATGCCGGCTGAGCACGGCATCTATTCCAACTTATCTTCGCGCGAGGCGGGCAAGAACCCCAGTGACTGGTTCTGGTTCGCCAAGGCCATCAAGACTCCCACACTCTGGGACGAGGCGAACGCCCACCGGTTGAGCAGCGGCGCAGTGTTCTGGCCGGCCACGGCAGGCGCGCCCATTCATTGGGATATTCCCGAGATCTGGGATCCCCAGAAGCCTCTCCAGGTGGATCCGGTTTACGTCGCCAAGTACGCCACGCCGGGGCTCCTGTTTGAAGCTCTTTTGGAAATCGGACCGCCGAAAGCAGGCCAGGAACTTGATGTGACGCGGGCTCGCCTGGCGACCTTCATCCTGAAGAAATACAAGCCCGACCTTCTTTTGGTTCACTTGTGCGATCTGGATGGAGTTGAGCACCAATTCGGTCCCAACAGCTCCGAGGCCGCCGCGACGCTGAAGAAGATCGACGGCCACATCGGCGAACTGCTTGCCGCCGACGAGGCCGCCGGGCTAGCCGATTCCACGGACGTGTTCATCGTTTCTGACCACGGTTTTCTGCCCGTCGGCGCGGAGATCAATCCCAACGTGCTGCTGGCGAAGGCGGGGTTGTTGACCGCGGATAAGGAGGGGAACCTCACGGGAGGGCGAATCGCCACGCTCGCCAATGGAGGATCGTTCTTCATCTATTGGCCGCAATCCCATGACCTTCGCTCCGAGGTCAGCGAGGCCCTGAAGCCCTTGCGCGAGTCGGGCGCTCTCTGGGGCGTTCTCTACCGCGCGGCGCTGAAAGATTTGAGTGCAGATCCCGCCGCGCAGATGGCGCTCGAAGCCTCGACAGGTTACGAATTCGGGAGCGGCGCGGCCGGCGACGTGATCTCATCGGGGAAGAAAATCACGGGAACCCACGGCTACCTGCCTTTTCGCCGCGAACTGGAATCCTCCTTCATCGCGTGGGGACCGGATATCAAGCCCGGAGTGGATTTGCACACGATTCGCATGACGGAAATTGCTCCCACCATCCTCAAGGCGATGGGAATCGACGACCCTAAATTCGGCGATGAGCCGCCGCTCGTCGAGATCTTCAAATGAAGGCGTCGGGAGTTAGCAGTCACGACCTGCCTGCGTCTTCGGATCTTTGGCCGTTCTCCAAAATGGAAACACGAACCGGATGGTCAAGAAAATCCCCAGGGCCAGCGTCATCCCGATGAGCTCAAAAAACGCCGCGCGCAGGAACTTGCTGGCGGGAAGGCCCAAATACTCGCGCACCCAAACCCAGGCACAGATGTCGTAAACATACAGGCCAACTGTGCAGTCGCGGGTGGTTCGACTAGCGGCGGTCAGGAACAGAGCAATCAGGAAGACGCCCACGACGATCCTCACCGCAGACACAACAGTCCTGAGCTGGGCTTGTTTCCCCTCCACTCGCGATTGTCCAGCCGTGCGGCCCATGCCGCGGCATTCTACCTGCTGATGGGAGTCTTTTCAAGAAAAAGCCAGAGAAGTGGCCACTAACCACTGCTTTTCTTCTTCTTCCGCTTCTTCGGCGGGGACGTGGGTTGCGGCGCCGGTGTTGTGCCCGTCGGCGGCGTGCTCGTCGGCGTCCCGGCCAACGACTGCAAAATCGCCGCGCCGTTGGGGCTGCCCCAACCGCTGCAGGCATCCCATCCTGGGCCCGCCGAATAGCCGTCGTTATTGCCGGAAGTGATGTCGTGAAACGTCCCGGCCGCCACGGCGACGGTTTGGTAGAGGGTGGGATTCAGGTACCCCACCGGAGTTTTCAAACTGGAATTGAAACCGGCGATCAAACCTGCCCAGAGTGGCGCGACTGCACTGGTTCCTCCCACAACAATGTCGCTGCCGTCCACATCAATCTGATAGCCGGTAAAAGGGTCGGCATCCCCTGCCACGTCTGGCACGCCTCGGCCCACGAAGTTCCCGGGGTTCACGGAAGGCGGCACATTCGCGTTGACCTGCCAGGTGGGAAGCGGAAATGTTGCGCTCACACCCCCGCCCGTCGCGCCGTTATCGGGAAGGTCATTCCACACCACTTCGCTGGTGATGGTCGTTCCGCTGCCCACCAGGTGCGTCCCGCCGCAAGCCAAGGCGTAGGGGCTGGAAGCGGGAAAGTCGACGTGGTCCAGGCCATCGTCGACTCCGTCCGTGGCACCGTTATCTCCCGCGGCGATGCAGACCGTGACGCCAACCGCCGACGCCGCCTCGAGAGCGCTGTTGTAAGACTGTAGCGATTGCGAAGTCCAGGTGGATTCCGCCCCGCCCCAACTGATGGAGATTACCGACGGGTTGTTTGTCTTATCGTTCACTGCCTGGTTAATTGCGTCCAGAAACCCTGAATCGGTATTGGGAGCGAAATAGACCGCAATGCTTGCTCCCGGCGCCACAGCACCCGCGACTTCGATATCCAGCATGACTTCCGCGTCGGGGCCGCCGCTGTCTCCTGTAGGTTGATTCGACGCACCGTCGACCGACACCGCCGTAACCGCGGGTGCAGGGGAAATGCCAAGCGTGCTGAAATAGGTATTCAGGTCGGATTGCGTGTAGCCTCCGCCCAGCTCGATGATGCCGATCGTCTGGCCCTGGCCGCTGGCGTTGGAAGGAAAATCATACAGCTCACCCACTTGGGGCGCGGTGTACGAAACGGATGAAGAGGCATTGGCGCGCACCTGCCCGGACGCGGAGTTTGAAGCGATGCGGAAGTGCGCTTGCGCTTGAGGCCGGTTGTCGAGGCCGTGCACGCTGACAATAACGCCCTTCAGGTTTGCCGGAATATACACGGAACCAATGCGCCCGCGATATGTCGCCTGTGGTCCAGCATACATATTTAAGTTCACTTGAAAGGCTTTAGCGCAAGTGGCGGCGGTTCCCTTGAGCTTCACCGTCCTCGCCGCCAGGCTCACACCGGAGACAGTGAGCTTGTGGGCGCGTGCAAACTCCCGGATCTTATCCACGTCTTTGGCGTCCGCCCCATAACGTTCTTCGTACTGGGCTCGGGTCAGGCGCTCACCGCTGGCTACCACCTCCGCCAGAGGCTTGACGTTCTTGCCGAGCGGCCGTGGCCGGATCACCACGGTCACTTGCACCTCTTCATTGGGATTACAGGAACCCGACTGGCTCGCGCCAGGCATCGGCTCGCGCGCGCTGCCGGGTACCGCGACATATTCGTTAGTTGGCATTCTTCCCCCTTTTTCGGTCTCTCAGAGTGGTTACTGCTTTATTAACTTAGATGCTCCGAAAACAAGCCATGGCGGCTCTGTGGCGCGGGCGTCTCGCCCGCGCTAAACCCCATCGCCATGCGGCAATCCCAGCTTGAATCGGAGCAAGTCATACTCGCGCATCGGCTTGAAGATGTCCGGCTCCTGAAATGGCCACAGTTGAGCCTTGGCGGCGTTTGACCCCGAAGCGTCGAGGATGCCGTTCACGGCCCGGCGAGCCGCTTCGTTGGCTCCTTCCATAGTTGCCAGGTCCGTATAGGTGCGTACGTAGTCCGACGCCAGGAAGAGGTTCGGTATTTCCGTTGAAGCCTCGGGGCGGTACTGAAGCGAACCGGCAGGATTGATCAGCAGAGGCTCCGCGTTGGTGGCGGAACTGGGATTCGGAAACTGGATATCAGGATCGAGAAACCAGGAGGCCAGGTTGCCGTCGCTGAGCGTCTCACGACCACCGGTATTCAAATGCGTCTTGAGCTGGGCCCACGCCTCGGTTTTAATCTCCTCGGCGGTGCAACTCGTGGCTGTCTTGCCGTAAACAATCCCCGGCGTGTCCCAATCTGAAATATCGACGGAGAGGATGCCGCGCACGTTGCCGTCACCGAGACCGGCGAAATCAATGCCCGGCCAGAACTGCCTTTGAGAAATCGAAGTGAGCGCCCAAGGAGAGTCGAGATAGTTGGAATGACCATGCACCAGAGGAACATCATTCTTCAAATAGAATTGGATTCCGTTCATCCAGCGTGTCTCAAGCTTGTCGAGATGGGCGAGAGACGGCGCGGCACTCTTGATGGTCTCAGTCACCAACCCCGCCATAATCTCCACAGGAAGCGCGCTCACGTAGTAGTCGGCCGTCACCGTGGAAGATATTCCGCCTTGTTCGACGAGCACTTTGCCGATGCGGTTGCCCTCGATCTCCAGCGAGCGCACCAGGGAGTTTCCCTGCAAACTGACTCCCAGCGCCTTGAGGTACGCGATCCACGGGTCGATCCAGGCTTGGTTGGTGGGGCCGTTCAGAACACGGTCGAATCCTCCCGGGCTACACATCAACCCGAGCATGAGTTGCAGGTCGATGTAGCCCACGGTCCGCGTGCTGCTGATTTCCGCCTTCATCGCTACCAGCGACCGCGTCATGCCCTCGCCAAGATACTTCTGATAACTCACGGACTTATCCTTGGCAGCGATGAAATCCCACCAGGCAATGTTTTCATATTCGGCGAGCCGCCGCTCCTGGCAACTGGTCAGCAGCACCAGCAGGCGATCGATAAAGAACAGGAGTTCGTTATCCGGTATCCCCAGGTTGGCGAAGAGAGACTTGAAGACGGTCGTCCAGTCATCGAGGGTTTGTGGGAAGCGTGTGGGATCGAGGAAGGCGACTTGCCCCGTGCGCGCGATCTGCACGCGCGTCGAAAAAACCAGGTTGTCAAAAACCGATTTGCCGGCAGACGGAATGCGCTTCATGGAGTCCGGCAGGTGTTTGTAGAAACTCGGAAAGAAACGGAACCCGTGCTCGCCGGGCAATGGACTTCGGCCGGGTGTGGCCGAGCCCGGCACCGGGATGCTTCGCGCCTTGCCGCCGAAGTCGGGCCGGCGCTCATAGACCACCACCTCGAACCCTCGCTCGGCAAGTTCCTGCGCCGCGCTCAGGCCTCCCACGCCACCGCCCAGAACTGCGACTCGATTGCTCATTATTGACCTTTTCAAATGCGCGAAGCGCCGTGGAGTGCGGCGGCGAAGCTGCCGCCGTGAAATTGGTGCCCTACGGCGGCAGCTTCGCTGCCGCGCTCCATGGCAGTTTCGACGCAGCGCTGGTGTCGTGTCCCAATAATTCGCGATATAAGCCGAAACGATTCGGCCACGCGTCAGCAGCCCCGTCAGGGGCGGCATAAAGTAGCCCAGGGCGTGAGCCCTGGGTCGGACGGCCCTCACCCTGCCTTCGGCACCCCTCTCCCGCCCGAGCGGGAGAGGGGACGGGGGTGAGGGAGGGCCCCACGAACCCACGGCTTACGACGTGGGCTACTAGCTTACGCCCGCTCCGCGGGCTGACATGTTCAACGAACCTCTGGGACACGACACTAGAGCGTCTTCATAAGTTCAATGAAGATCCCACTTTTCATTATCCTTAGCCCCGAAGTCGCCTACTGCGTTGCCTCCAAATGCTCCACGACAAACGGGTAAACATCGTTCACCGCGTTCTTGCCAAAGATGCAGTCGATGTGCCCATAGCCCGGTATCACCTGCCGCTTATAGAGGCTGCTGCCATTTGCCGTGGCCAGGTCATGCAGGGTGATCTCGGTGCTTTCCGGCAAAAAGCATTCGTTCTCGGCCCCATGGATAAAGGTGATGGGAATGGCCAGCCGGTCAAGGTGAGGCAGATAAACATTCTTGCCGTCGAAGTCCACCAGGTGGCCGGTGTTGGCCAGGCGGGCAAGGTGGATGAAAGACTTCATGTTGGCCACGCCGAACATTTCGTGCAGTGCGTCGTGCGTCGGTTCATTAAGGTTGGCATGTTCGTAGAGTGGGGCGTACATGAAGGTGATGCGATGGCACGTGGCGCTGGTGCACCGATTCTTGAGGTCCAACGGATAGAGTTTCAGGCCCTCGTCATAGACCTTGGCCAACAAGCTCTCGTGGCTGTCCACATAAGCGGTGAGGCTTTCGATCCCCACGTCTCTGAGGAAAGACGGCAAGTGCAGGCCGGTCTTGAGGCGCGTGCCCAGAGGGGTGCGGAACTGGGTGGCGATCTGCGAGGCCACAGCGGAACGCACGCCCTTGAGCCCCGCCAGCATGGCCATGAAGAATGTAGTGGAGCCCCAGCAATGAACCACCATCTGCACGCTCTTCGCGCCGGTAAGTTCCAGGACCTTGGCCACCGCGGCGGGATAGTCCCTGGTCGCCACGTCGTCGCCACTCGCTTGAAGCGCGGCGGCCGGCAGCGCGATGCTGGAACGGTAATCGAGCAGCCACACGTCGTAGCCGCGAGCGAAAAGGTATTCGAGCAGATTGGTCTCAATGGTGTCGATGGAGAAGATCAGGCTCGAGACGCCCAGCCCATGCGCGAGGATGACCGGACCCTTGGCGCCTCCCTGATAGCGAATCAGGCGAAGCCCCACGCCATCTTCAGTCCTAAAGAACGCGACTTGCGGCACGCCCGCCCGCAACGGACGCTTTTGGCGGGGCGGCGCATCCGCATTGAACACGCCGGGCTGGACAAACACGTCTGCATAGGTGTCGAACAACGGGCCGAGAAAGAACCGCGCAAACCGCGCTCCCGCAGCAACGCGCTCTTCGAGGCTGCCGGCATTGATCACTTTCATGGTGGTCAGTTGGCGCGCGAAGTCCTCCGGAGCAATGTGGAGTATTCCTTTGCCCAAAATCGGGCTGGCCGCGCTTTCGCCGTCGTAAATCGTGCTGTAAAGGGTAGAGGTCGCCGGCCAAACTTGCATGACGGAGTCGGGATGCGTCACCTTGAAACCTTCGAAATAGTAGGTGTGGCCATCCTCCGCCGCCATCTTCATACGGTAGCGCATGTTGTGCGTGTCCACGTTATTCGCGTCGACGGTGAAAAGGTTGAAGCGCCCTTCCGCTACAGTGAGAGGCTGGGGGGAAATCGCCGGCGCCAGCACTGTCCCAACCATGCGAGCCTCGTGCGCGGGATTGGTAATCATATCGTCCAGGTCTGCACTCGCAATGGTGAGCGTGAACTGAAATGGCGAGTTGTCGGTTTGACCTTGTTCGTATCCGCGCTGATAGATGGGGTCGAGTTGGAGCGGCGGCGTGGGGAGCTTCGCCTGGGTGGAGAAATATCCTTTCATCGTCTCCGTGAACTCGACGCCGGCCTTGACGGCTGCGGCCGCCTTGGGAGCCGACGGCAGGCGGTAGCCGATCTGCCAGCCGCGGTCCTGCGCCAGCAGCGCCATGGAGCGCTCCGCTACTGCCGAAATGGTGAGCAGCGGATTGACGCCCAGCGGGGTGGGAATGACGGAACCATCGGCCACGTAAAGATTGTCATAAACGCCTGTGCCCGCGGTCCCTGAAAACACCTGTCCTTTATGGTTCACGACTCCGCCGCCCGCGTCATCCGCCATCACGCATCCACCGAGCGGATGCACGGTGGTCAGGTTTTTGTGAAGCAGCTTGTTCCAAAGCGGATTGTGAACGAACACACCGCCCAGAGCCTCCGTGGCCTGTTTCAAGCGGGCGTTCACTTTCTCAAAGATGGGCTGGCTGCCGACGCCGGGCCAGCTCAGCGCAAGGTTGCCTTTCGCATCCAGGCTCATGCGCCCAGCGCCGTTGTCGTGGGTCATCACCAGGTAAGTCTGCGTGCGATTCACGGCGCCGCGATAAGGGCCGTCGAAATCAGTTAGAAGTTCCCGTTCTCTTTCCTCGATGAGCTCCGTCCCCGCCACTGGCTCAGCCGTTCCTGCGACCGAGGCGGCGGCCGCAAAGGCGGGGGGTAGGAACACGCCGAGTGCCCCGGGGGGCGATCCTTCTTCAGCCACCATCCCGTCGGTGAGGACCGCCTGATGTCTCATATCGATGATCCCCGTAATGCAGGGACCGACGGGAGGTATCTCCCCGGGCTTGTGATGTCCCCAACCTACTCCGTTGATCACCTGCGCGGTGTTATATCCGAAGCCAAGCACGTCTCCGTTTCCGGTAAAGTCTTCGCCCAGCCGGTTCGAGAGTGACAGGCCGTGCTGCGCAGAACGGAGTAGAATTTCAGTCGAGCCAAGCGTGCCCGCACCCACCACCACCAAGTCTGCGGTGATAGCGACGTCCGGAGCCTTGAATATCTCGCGGCCTACACCCAGAAGTTCGCATTGCACCAGCCACTGGTTGTCCTTGCGCTCGAGCCAACGCACGGAAACTTCGGTAAAGATCTCCGCGCCATGATTGACCGCGTCGGGCAGGTAGTTCATGATCAGCGTGTTCTTAGCTGCATAGTTGCATCCCGTAACGCAATCTCCGCAATTCTCGCATTTATGCTGCTCCACGCCGACGTGGTTTGGGCCTTCGACGGTGAAGTTGACGTTTATAGGCGGGCGGTAAAACTTCTGGCCCAAATGCCACGCGGACTCTTCGAGCGCGCGAAGCTTGGGAAGTTCCGGCCCGTCCTGAGGGTAGGGATTGGGCTTGAGCATTTCTTCGGCGCGAGCGTAGCCTTCCTCGAGCGGCGTAGCGTTGTCGATTTCGAGCGCTTGGTCTACAGGTTTCGGGTTGCGAAGCTCGCGCGGCCAGCGCGGGTTGTCGAAGACGCGAGGCTCCGCGCGCAGAGCTACATTGGCATTGACCAGAGATGTCCCGCCCAGGCCGCAGCCCACAAACACGTTGATATCCGGATGAATGTGAATGTCGTAGAGTCCCGTCCGCGATCCGACTTGTGGAACCTCCGGCGTGTGCGCCTGCATTTCGCCGACGGCCTCGGTGGAACGGTTCGGATATTCACCGGGCTGGAATTCCCGCCCGCGTTCGAGCACGCACACCAGCTTGCCCGCCCGCGCCAGCCGCGAAGCGGCGATTGCGGCCCCATATCCGGACCCGATCACAACCACCTGGTAGTGTTCTTTGAGGGTTTCAATGGGTGATGCCAGCCGCGCCATGCAGTCCTCCGGGTAGCATAGGCACTCCTGCCTGTGCGCAAGCATCACAGGCAAGAGTGCCTGTGCTACTGCTAATTGAGCGATTGTTCGAACATTGGATTATCTTCGTCGCTGTCCTGGTAGTACGAGACCTTGCCTGATGTGCCGTCGAGATCGATGATGGCGTAGCCGTGGTTGCAGAGCCCACCGGTGGCGTCCAGTCGAATAGGATTGCCATCGTCGCCCTTGATCAAGGGAACGTCAGGGTGCTTCGGCACCTTTACGACTTCGTCGATTCCCACCGGGAACGCTCCATGGCCGAGGCAGCAGCTCCGCGCCAGGTTCATGTAAGAGTCGTAAAGCACGAAGTCGTGCTCGTGACCCCAGATCCAGTGCGTCAACTTCGGCAACAGGGGACCGAGTTGAGACGCCAGACGCATGTTGACTTCCTGCCCGTCGATAGCGTCGAAGGCAGTAAAGAGCTGATGGTGTGAAAGCAGCACGGTCTTGCGGCCGCCCGCATTGTTCACCTTGTCGGTGAGCCACGTGACCTCGGTGTCCTGTAAATACGTTGCCCCAGCCCCTCCGCCTGCCGGATTGTGGTCGTGGTAACCCGTATCGATGGCAATGAACTGCCAATTGGCGTTGCGAAGACAAAAGTAGCTGGCAGGCTGGCCGAGCTGCTGAATCAGTTGGTAATAAGGAACGCCGCCGGAGTACATGTCGTGATTGCCCGCAAGTGTGTAAGTGGGAATGCGGTCGAGCTTATCGCCGAGGTTCAGAACCTGTTGCCAGATCTTCAGAAAGTAATTGCTTATCTCGAACTGGGTACCGGCATAGTAGATGTCGCCGAGGTGGATGACCACGTCCGGCTTCTTGTCGGCAATCTGCCGGAGCACCAGCTTGGCGGCGTCTTGACCGGTCCCCCAGTCGCCGACAATCGCCACCCTGGCTTTGTCAGGAAGCTTGCCGTCGATGACAAAATCGCTCAGGTTCTTATAGACGATGTACGGGATCTGTTTTTGCTGCGCGACGAAATAGTCGGCATACTTGGCGGCGGCTTCTGCATAGCGGGGATCGCAGTCGCTGAACTTTGCAAGCTCCTCTTTGTATCGCTGTTCGTCGGCTTGATTTCCCGTAATCTTCGCCTTGGCCAGTTTGAGCGCTGTGAGGGAACAGAAGCCGGCGGTTTGGGCCAGCCCCTCAGTGGCCGGATGTTCCGCGGTGGCGGCTGAAACGGGCGCACCCGTGTCAACTTGCGTGCAGTAGGCGATGGCTTCGGAGGACATCGAGTCGAGATCCTCGGGTCGGCCCGCGGTGACCTGCGTTGCGCCTACGTCCTCGACTTGCGTGCCGGCGGCAGCTTGAGCCTCGACTTCTCCAACTGCGGCCTGCCATATTGAAAGTTCGGGATCGTGAAACTGTTTGAAACGCGACATAGGTTGGCTCCTTTGTTGTTCTCATCCCGTGCCCTTGCGCTGTCATCCTGAGCGCAGCGAAGGATCTCTGGAGTTCGTGGTCGACTAATAAGCCTGAGACTCAACTACGGAGATCCTTCGCTGCGCTCAGGATGACAGCCTGCCGTCTCGCGTGACGGTCTTTTGAGGTTCGTCCTAAACCGACATCATCGCCCGCAGCAAATCCACCATACCCGCGCCTTGGTACGCGCGGTCGCGCCCCAGGTCCGTGGCCGTCTTTATGAAGATTCGTTTTACGTTTTCCGGATCTCCCCGGTATTCGCGGTGTCCGGAAAGAAACGCCGCGATGACTCCTGAAACGTGCGGCGCGGCGGCGCTGGTGCCGCTCGCTTCCTTGTATTCGTAACCCTGCTCTGGATGGGCGTGGCAAGACATGATCTTCTCGCCCGGCGCCACCAGGTCCGGCTTCATCCTGCCATCCGCCGTCGGTCCCTTCGACGAAAAGTAAGAAACTCCATAACGATGCGGAGCGCTCTTGTGGGCGGAGCCGACCGAGATGGCCGCTTCAGCGTTGGCGGGATCGGTAATCGAGGAGACCACGGTTACCGGCTCCGGCTCTCCAGTGCTCATGGTTGTCTTGCCGTAGCCCCAGTTGCCGCAGGAAATGACCACGATCAGCCCGGAGTCCACCGCCCGCGTCACTTCCTGGCACAACGGGCTGTACCCGCAGCCGTAGCTCTGCGGGTCGAAAGGGTAACCAAGGCTCATGTTGGCGCCATCGACGCGGATAGCGAGGCTGGAATCGTTCAGCTTGCGCAAGTATTCCAGGCCGCGGATCGCTGACGAGGCTGAACCAGTCCCGTCGTCATTGAGAACCTTGATGTTCAGGAGTCTGGCCAGCGGCGCCACGCCGGAGGGGCAGGCTTGGAGTTCGGTCAACTGCGGGGCGTCGCCCTGCTCTTCCTGGTAGGTGGCGGCGTGGTAGGGCTTGCCTTCCGGCCAAGGCGGGGCAGAGCCGGCAATAATGCCGGCAACGTGCGTGCCGTGGCCGTCGCGGTCATCGAGCGTGTCGGAACTCGAGAAGTTCTTGCTGAGAGTGCCGTCGACGGTGTTCAGAGCGGCAAAATGGGGATGAGCGGCGTTGATTCCAGTGTCCAGCACCGCCCACGTGATCCCCTTGCCTCGGGCCTCAAAGGTCCGCCAGCACGACGTGGCCTTCACGGTATCGACAGAACTGAGCAGGTGGCCGTAAGTCGTCTCGTCTTTCCAGATCTGATAGACATATTGCCGCAATTGGGCAAGTTTCTGGATATCCTCGGGGAAAAGGGAGGTGAAAACGTAGAAGTCGCTTTCGCTCACCTGATCGGTCTTGTCGCGCAGAAACTCTTTAACTTGCGATTTCGATTCCTGGATTCCCGCCAAGGAAGCCGCGCTGGGGTCCCTCAGTGACACAATTACCGGAATGCGTTGCTGTTCCTTCCCCTTCTGCGCCTCCATCTCATTCTGGATGGAACGGGCGATTACGAATTTCTTCATGTTGGGGCGATGCGCTCTGCTCGCCATATCATGCCTCGCCTATGGATTGTTATGCCCTGAACAGTGTCGACGAATGTTGCTAGATGCGTATTGTTTATAACACAACTACCTTAACGGAGCAAGGTCAATGCCTACTGCCTGGCGACTCGCAGCGTGAGATGGGGCGATACGATCCGCGCACTCGCCTGCGAGCGCCGTCCCGAAGCGAGGTCCATAGCGATGAGACCCCAAGGGTCGCCAAACCTGTCATGAGTGTTGCTTGCCACCTCGGCCATGCGATGCCACAAATCGTTTTGTGTTTGCTTGAAGGCGGGACTATTGGTCGCGGGCGGAGGATCTTGAGCAAAGAAGCGCCTGGCAGCACTCAGCGTCACGGCCAACTGCGACATGGTGTTTGCCCACCACTCGATGAGGAGGTAGTCTCCGGCAATGATGGGAATCTGCGAGTCGGGCTGAAGGTCTGGAAACAGCACGGCAAGATTGGTTGCCGTTCCACCGGTGTTTTTGACCTGCTGCCAGACTGCGTCGTTTACCAGGCTGCGCAGCCGAAACGCGTCATCACCATCCGCATGCAGGAGTTCCCGAAGCGCCTGGCGGCCGATCTGCTCGAATTCATCGATTCCGCGTGGCTGGCCGTCAGCCTGAAGGTAGACGCCTTGGCAGAGCGTATCGTCGTAATCGGTGCCGATGTAACACGTTGAGCTTCCAAAATCGGTCAGGTTCGAGAGCCTTGTCTCTTTGTCGGCCTCTGAAATCAAGCCTAAGGCAATGAGGGCGTCCAGATAAGCGCCCATGGTTTGGAGATCGGTTTTTGCATGAGATGCGAAATGCCAGTAGGAGGCTTTCAGAGTAGGCCCGTGCGCGATCAAGCCGCTGCATCGGTAAGCTGCGGTGATCAGGAAGGACTGCGCCAGAACCTTGCGCAGTTTATCGGAGTCGGCGAGGAAGTTCACCGCTCCGCTCACGTGGGTTGCGTTGGCCTCATCGGTGATGAGGACTGCGCCACTGGCCGCGTCGGTCAGGACCGTTCCTTTCAGCAGAAGATCATTGATCGAAGCGTAGTTGTAGAGTCCCAGGATATTGATGCTGAGAGTGTGGCCCGTTTTTCGGGTGCTGGTGAGAAGATTCTGAATCTCGGTGATGCCGTGGGGCAGGGTTCCCGGCGATCCCAGCAGGGTCGTGAGGTCCAAGCGTAAGGCGTCTTGCAGAGCGGCCTTGCCCTCCGGTCCGAGGTCCTGCCAATCGATCTCATAGAGGAATGCCGACTCATCAGATGCAAGCGCCTGAACTTCCTCCTGGACGGCAAGCTCGAGTTGGCGCTGCACAGAGGCTTTTAGAGCGCCCAGTATGACCTCCTGTTTCTCTTCTGTAAGGCCCGCTGCTTCAAGCTGCTGGCTGGTAGGGAAGGGTGACGGAGTCAGGGCTCCGAGGATCGCGGAGATGAAATCCGTTTTCGTTGTACCCGCTGTAACGCCGATCGAAGGACTGACTTGCACGGTGAAGTCTACCCCGCGCTTCCCGTAAAACCCGATTCTCATCGTCGTGTCGGCGACCTTGTGAATGCGCACCTGGAAATCGCCCTGGATGCTGAACGTGGCCGTGAAGTCAATCGCAGCCCCCGCCGTCACGGCGACGCCAGGCAGCGCCGGCGTGGAGAGACTTGCGAGCGGGTTCACAGCGGTCAACAGATTCACGGTTCCACAGAGTTTCAGGGTGCAGCTTCCTTCCATCGTAGCAACGTCCCCCACGCCCAAAGATGCCAGGTCATCCACGCCCAAGGGGATCACAAAACTCTGCAGCGACGCTTCCAGCGCGGCTGCGAAGGTGGGTGTGGTACTGGTGGTTTGAAAGGACTTGTAGTGCATCAGGGACACTTTGGTTCCAACTGTGAAGCCGTACGCTGCCTCACCAACAGGAACATTCACACCGGGCGCGGCTGAAGCCTGAATGCCTAAACCCAGGTAGGCATGCCCACTGGGAATCTCGATGGGACTCGCGAAGGGGTCCGGGTCGAAAAGCTTCCCCGCCGGAACCACGCACAACGAGCCGGAGACCGCGGCGCAGCCTGTGAATTGAGGGCTGGTGGTCGAGAGGGTCGCAGGGTCCATGAATGACAGGCCAATTTGCGTGGATTTCAAAGGAAACGAGGTGAGAGGGACATTCTGGAGCGAAGCAAGGTTCTGTTCGACGACCGAGAGACTCGGAAGTTTTTGGAAATACTTGGCAAATGCCGAATTCGGATTCAAAGCGGCTTGCAGGTCAAGCCCGAAGCCATCTGCAATACCAATCGTTGGCATGTCGAAGCTCCCAGTCAGATTGTCGAGTTAGCGAAGAGATAATGCTTGCATATGAACTCTAATACGGCTTTTGACATTTTGTCAATTGTGCGGCTGGTTGCCGACAGGCAGGATCGGGTGAGTCCAGGGTGTTTGTAGCCGGCAGTGTGTCCCCTTACGGGCTCGGCTTGCCCCTCGGGAGCTTCGATGGGTTTGCGCAAATTGTGCTGTTCTTGCTCCATTCAGCGCGTAATTGCTGCTAATTTGGGCAACAATATACTTGCGTAACCACGGGCTTTTCATCCCCTTGGGTGTTAGTCTTCCTAGCCTTGCTTCTACTATTAGTCTGCTTATTTCCCCGACAACTTTTCCCTTTTCGATGGTCAGCGTCCGGGATAAACCCATCCCTTCATGCCCTGGAAAATACGAGTTTCTTCTCTCTCTGTCCCAGTAGCACATGGGGACAAAAACTCAAGGTCTGGATCGGGATGAATGTATGCATTCTCCGACCCAAGGCATTCGTCTTCAGAAACTACCATAAAGCGGTTATAGGGTTCACGCCAATAAATAAGCGCGAAAGTACGGCATACATAGTTATGGAAGGCATCGCAGTACTCAAACGTGCCGACAGTCCAAAGAGCACTGTTTTGCATTTGAACCATGCGGTCTTTGGGAACTTCCCAAAGGTTTCCAGCATACAAGGAATCACCACCTATCATGGTTACTTGAGAGGCCATGAAGATGCCAGTCTTACGGTTCCTTGCTTTCCACATAGGCTTAAACACATTATTCGTTCGGACTTCGTAGCCACCAGAGGAACTAGCTTTTGGGGAACCCACGGGAATATTGGGATCGTTAGGAAGGACAGCGATGATTTCATTTTTAGTTCCCCAGTTGAATTTAGCTGGCAAGTGCCCATTGTTACGAAAATAGACAACAATGCCAGCTTTTCCTTCCGGGTTTTTTGGCCACACTATTTCAGCAACGGTTCCGTCTTGACGTCCTACTGTTACGTAAGATTGCTGGCTCGTTCTGATGCTGGCATTGGCGGCATCGGCAGACCTACGCAACTCTGGCAACTGATCACGCATTGCCTTCCATTGAGCGCGGGAATAGTGGACGTAAAATCCTGTCAGAACGGCTATAGCTACGGTGGCGACGGCTGTCACGAATCCACCTTTAGCATCAAGCCAGTTAACTACTTTAAGAGTTCCTCTACCAAATGCTTTGAGCGGCCTCACTACATACTGGGAGTAATTGCGATATTGCTTGGTTTGGCCTTGTTTTTCGGCGGCCTTGGTGGGGTCGGCCGTTTTTGGGGAGGCCCCACCCTTCTCCAAGTCTTGATCGGACTGGTTGTGTGTGCTGTCGGATTGTGGCTCATCTATCATGGATTTGGCCTTATCGAATTTGAAGTAGCTCCAGGAGAAACGGTACCTGGGACCGTTTGTCCCCCGTTTGTCCCCGCTGGATGCCCAAGGCGGTCAGAGTTTTTGCGGCCACTTGCGGGCGCCATGGAACACGCGGAGGATTTCGACAACATTATTGCGCACGCGGTAGGGGACCAGGTAGGGGGTATTGGCGACCACCAACTCGCGAGTGCCCTCGACGCGCCCGGGGCGGCCCAGGCCGGGGTGCTGAGCAAGCAGTTCGACGGTCCGCGCGATTGTGTCGACCAGGCGGGCAGCGGCGGCGGGACTATCGAGGGCGACGAAGGCCGCCTCGGCGTCAAGGTTGGCGAGAGCGCGCTTTAGCCAGCGGATCTCCAGCGGCCTATCGGGCACGGCCCCTCCGCTTCGGGCTTGTCCACTTCTTCAACACGCGGCGGACGTCTTCCGGTGAGGCAAACTCGTCCCGGTCGGCTTCCGCCAACGCCTTCCGGGTTTCCAGGATTTGCCACTCGTTCACCTTCAGGTACTCACGAATGGCTTCGGTGGCCACATAGGAACGGCTGCGGCGCTGCGCTTTCGCCAACCGGTCAAGCCGCTCGCGCAGTTCGGGCTCCAAGCGCACTGTCACTACCGGAATCGTTGCCATGAGGCACCTCGAACACAACTGACTACATGGTATTCTACCACGACGCAGCAGGGTACGGAGCTGCGAAACCCGTAAATCGGGATGCCGACCCTGTTACCTGAAGGGGAAGGCCACACGCGCGCCGACGGCAACGCGAGCCGGCGAGTGGTCCCGCGTAGTCGTAGACCCCAGGCATGCTGAGAAACTGCATGCACGAGAGCCGCGGGTGGCGACGACATAAAAGGCAATGTCGCCGCCACCCGCGATTGCAACCTTCACAATTCTGTTGACTCTTATTAGATGGTTATGTACCATACAGTGGCTTCGGTAGTCGAAGCCTAAGGGCGATTCCTATAATTCACGTTTTTGAAAAGGCGCGACGTTAAATCTCGCCTGGTTGGCGATGCTCTAGTGAAAACCGGCTCACCACAGAGAGCACAGAGAAAGGTAGTGGCTCTGCTCAAACCGCCGTGTCCGTCGTGGTGAATCCGCCGCAGGAGGTCGGAACATGCTAGGACTGGATTTTGGCAGTCGAAAGAGTTCTTACGACTACATCATTGTGGGTTCGGGATACGGCGGCTCGATTTTTGCCGCGCGCCTGGCTTCCGCGAATCTCAATCCCAAGCCCTCCATATGCCTATTGGAGCGCGGCCGCGAGTGGCCGGTGGGGACTTTTCCCAGCGAACTCACGGACGTTCTGGCGGCCACGCGTGGTGACGGCAACCCTTTGGGACTCTATGAGTTTCTGAACTATCCGGACATTTCCGTCATCAAGGGGTCCGGCCTGGGTGGAACGTCGCTGGTGAACGCCAACGTCGCAATCATTCCCGACGCGGAGGTGTTCGGGGAATCGAGTTGGCCGCGCACGATTACGCGCGATGTTCTGATGCCCTACTACCTGCGGGCTCGCCAGGTGTTGGCTTCAACCCCACATCCGAAGGCGATGGATCTGGCGAAAGTGCAGGCCATGGAGCGCCGCGCCGCTGAAATCGGGTTGGACGCTTATGCTCTCAACATCAACGTGAACTTCACCATTGATGGAAAGAACCCTTACGGAGTCGAGCAGAAGCCCTGCACAGACTGCGGCGACTGCGTAACGGGCTGCAACGTGGGTGCGAAGAATACCCTTTACATGAATTTCCTGCCCATGGCGCGCAGCGCCGGAGCGGAGATCTATACCCAGACGAAGGTCGAATGGGTGGAAAAGCTCGCGAGCGGAGGCTGGAGGATTCACGGGTCACATGTTGCCGACGACAAATCGAGCCAATCGTTTACCTTGGACGCACGAAACGTGGTGCTCTCCGCCGGGGCCATCAACTCGCCTGAGATCCTTCTGCGGTCTGAAATGCACGGACTCTCCGTGTCGCCGGTTCTGGGGACGGGGTTCAGCGGCAACGGAGATTTCTTCGGACTCGCCTATAACGGGTCCTACGTCACGAACGTCCTGGGCTATGGTTTGAAGCTTCCCGTGCCGGGAGGGGCTGTGCCGCCGGGTCCCACCATCGTGAGCGCGATTTCCTACGACGGGACGAGGCCCGTCGAAGATCGCATCACGGTGGAAGACCTTTCTTTCCCCAGCGCTTACGTGATGGGCGCGAAGGCCGGCTTTGCGTTGCTGCATGGCGACCCGACTTACTCCGGGAACGAGGCCGCGCAGAAGCAGCGCACGCTCAACGATAGCGATCTCCTTCATCCCTACCGAATCGACGGCGCTTTGAATCACACCATGTTCTACCTGGTCATGGCTCATGACGACGCGCGCGGCACGATGGTTTTCGATGCCCCCTGGTACGAGTCGGACGGCCGCATGAGCATTCAATGGGACGGGGCAGGCCGGGAGATTATCTTCACGCGGATCAACGAAGAACTGCGCCGCCACGCGCGCGCCGAGCAGGCTAACTTCATCTCCAATCCCCTCTGGAACATCTTTAAAACCCGGCATCTGATCACCGCACATCCTTTGGGTGGCTGCACGTTGGGAGAAGATTACCTCCACGGCGCGGTGGATGAGTACGGAAGGCTCTTTGCCGGAGACGGCAGCGTCCACGACGGCCTCTTCGTCTGTGACGGCTCGCTGATTCCATCGGCGCTGAATGTGAATCCTCTCCTCACGATCTCCGCCCTGACGGAGCGAATTGTCGAAAAGAGAATCAAAGTGGAGCAGGGAGACACTTATCCCCAGCCCAATAAGTCCGTCAGCCTCTCAACGATCGACCCGATTACAGTCTCGACCTACAGCGAGGATCAGTTGGAGCCGCTCTTCCGCCGTTGCGTATCGATGGGCATCGACACGCTGGTCAATCAAGGCGGCGCGCCTCAGATCGACGTAGCAGCCCGCACCATTCGCAACGACCAATACTGGAAAGGGTTTTTCCCGCACGACAACATCCTGAATTCGATGTCCTCCGCGCTATTCACGGGTTTCAAAAAAGAGTTCCAGAAGCAGGACGGCCACTACACCGGCATCACCAGTGACACCGACGATCGCATTCACGCGCGAAACAGCCTGGAGGAAATCAACCTCGACAAGCCTAAAGGAACCCTTGAGGCAGGGAAATACGTTCTCCTCAAATACCTGGACCCGCCCTGGCAGGGTTTCTACGACATCTTCAAGATCGTCAACCAGGACCTTATTATTGGCCGCGTCTACCTGGGCGAGTACCCGAACGGCATCCGGCAAATCACCTTTCCCATGACCCGCGTCCACAGCTTTGACCAGATGACGGTGGACGATCATGCGGCGCTTTATGCCGGCGGCTCCGTGCCCACGGCCCAGGATCTTCAAGGCATGTGGAGAATGGACTGCATCTCGAACGCCAATCATGCCACCGGCGTGGCCTACCTGAACTTTGATTCCAAGCCCGATGGCACGTTCGAAGCGCGCTACCTCCTGATGGGTTTGATGGAGGGGTTGGTGACGCCCAGTTTTCTGAAGGACCACTTCCAACTGAACGACTTCACGCCTTTCCACGACGAGATCCGCAAGGTCACGGATAACTTCCTGGTGGGGAAATACATCACCAGCATTCCGCCCGCCTTGGCCTCGCTGAACGACGATTTATCGCTGGGAATCTTTCACACCGCCGCCGGTGGCCAGTTTGGCTTCTATTACATGTTGACGAAGACGGATAAGCCAACACTCCCCACGGCCACCGTTCTGAGCCCGTTTCTCGACGTTTATCTTCCCGACGGGTTGGGCATGACTTTCAGTGAAGAAATGGTTGGCTGGTACTTCGAGGGCGCCACAACTCCTGCTCCCGGCCGCGCGGGCGACCTCACGATTGGTCAGCTCATTCCTGCAACCGGCACGCCTGCCGGCGGGGTGGATTGCAAGTTTGACGTGAACATGACCGTCCGCGATGTGAACGAGTTCATTGACGGGCTCGAGCACGAGGCCGCGCTCGAAGGCACGATCACCTTCGGCCAATTTCTGGGCGCAAGCCAGGTGACTTATCCGCTGGATGCACAAAACAGCCGCTTCAATTACCTCGAGGTCAACCCCGCGACAGGCGAGGCGGAAATGCGGTACCACCTGGAGTTTTCCACTCCCGCGGGGCGGCATTTTTACCTCGACGGAACAAAGTACATGCAGAGGGATCCCACCGGGAAGTTGCGCGGCGTGGCGGATGTGCTTCAGGACTACACCACGCTCTATGCGCATATCTATGAACGCAAAGATGGCCAGGCGGACGCGCAAGTGGGTCTGGGCTACCTGAAGTTTAGGACTTTTGAGGATCTCGCCGCGGCGGGGAACCTGGTTGGTTTCCTGGCCTCGTTCCAGGTGACGGGCACAAACGATCCGCTTCTCCAGCTTCAGGCTCGGATGCGATTTCTTGCCTTCACCGCACAGTTCGTGCAAGTCGAGTACGACCCGCTGGCGCTGCCGACGGCGACTTAGACAAGGGACCCCCTCACCCGGCCCGCCCCGGCTGATGAAAACGCCGGCTGCGCGCCACCCTCTCCCCCAAGGGGGCGAGGGGACCGAACCAGTGAATTGATGCCTCCTCCACACGGGGGCGAGGGAAGCGAAATCCTAAATTGATGCCCTCGCCCCCTTGGGGGAGAGGGTGGCGCGCAGCGCCGGGTGAGGGGCTTGTCACTCACTATCGCAGCGCCCGATAAGGAGGAACTACATGCCACCGCTCACGGTCACAAACTGGTTTGGAGACTTGGTCTCACACCCTCAGGTCGTCGTAGAAGCCCACTCGGCGCAGGACGTTGTTGCGATTCTGAAGGACCCGGCGAAGTATCCGTCGCCCGTACGCGCCATCGGCCAAAACCATTCGACGGCGGCTTGCGGGGTGGTGGAGGGCGGGACGCTCATTATGATGTCCTCGATGAACCAGATCGTGCAGATCACTGACGACGCGGTGACAGCCCAGGCCGGGGCGATTTACATCGACGTGGCGCAAGAACTCCAGAAGAAGAACCTGCAGTTTTATGTGAACACCGAGATCGGCAACCTCTCCATGGGCAGCGCGGCGTGCTGTGGAACCAAGGATGGCTCCATGCCGGGAGAATATGGACAGGTGGGCTCTTATTTGACCCAGGTTGAGCTGGTACTTCCTTCCGGCGACATTCTCGAGGTGGACGAGAGCCAGCCCGAATTGCTGGCACAGATTCGATCCAGTTACGGTTTGCTGGGCATCGTGACCGCGGCAACCTTCCGCGTTCGCCCCGTACTCCCCATGGCGGTGTACCACGAATCCTTTACGCTGGAAGACTTCGTGCAGAAACTTCCCAGCCTGTTCGCCCGCAACGAGTCCATGATGTATTACGTTTTCCCCTTCGACAATCAGATCACGGTGGAGTTCCGGAAATACAATCCGGGTGCTTCGGGAACTGTCAACCACGTCATCTGGCCGCTGCGCAATTATCTGTGGGGAACTACGGGCCCCGCCTTCTGCCGCCAGGTGACCGCCGAGATTTCCGATACAAAGATTCGCTACGGCGTGATCGATGGTTTCTGCGCCATGTGGCGTTTCAAGCTGACGAACATAATCCGCAGCGATTACACGATTGCCACCGAACAGATGATCCGCTACCCCAATCCCGCCACCAACAGCAGTTACACGTTCAGCTTCTGGGCATTTCCTGAAGCCCGCTTTCCCGACATGATCACGGGGTATTTCAAATTTTGCCGAGACTATTACCAGCAAAACGGCTATCGCAACAACATGCTCAGCGTTGGATACCGCGTGGCCCAGGATCAAAAATCCCTGTTCTCCTATTCCTACGACGGCAATGCCATGACGGTGGACCCGGTGTCCACGGCAAATCCCGGGTGGGAAGCATTTCTCGATGCCTACAACGAGCTTTCCAGCAGCCAAGGCGGGATTCCACTATTCAATCAGACAGCTCGAGTCACGGCGGCGCAAGGCCAGAAGGGCCTGGGGGACCGGTTGAAGGTCTTCGCCAAGACACGCACAACCTATGACCCTCAAAACCGTCTCCTGAACGGCTTCTTCCGTGACCTGCTGGGCGCGTGACGTGAAGCATGCAAACTCGCAATCCCGCGCCACTATTCATATCCCTCTTCGCCGCATTGGCGATCGTCTATCCGGTTTTGGGTGTCCGGACATCCCAAGGCAATTACGCAATTGGGGCAAAGTCGTTGAAAGGCACTTCGGTGACTTCGGTGGGAGGATCCGGGAAGCAGGAATTCCCCAACGCCAAGGACATTGTCTCTCGTTTTCTCTTCAGCCAGGCGGCCGGCCCGACGAATCCTGCGGGGAAGGCCGGCACACCGCAATACAGCATTGAACTTCTCCTTGCCACCGTACCTGACCCCATCGATTCCCGCTTGCCCAATTTTTTCGACAGCTTCGTGGAATCCATCGCCAGCGCGGCGGAAGCCTCGGGTTACACTTTGGATCGGTTTGCTTTCCCATGGACCGAAGCGGATGCCACAGGTCAAAAGAGCCAGCCACTCTGGCGCCAGACAATTTACGACTCTGATCCCGGTCTGATTCTTTTTCGCAATCCCCGCCAACAGGAACTCCTTCTGGTCTTCGTGGTCGGGGAAACTCCCACAACCGGAATCCACAAGCAAGCTCTGTTCTCAGCCCTCGATCAGATGGCGCAGTTCTACCCTTGGGACCCGCATCACGCGGAACTCCCACCGGAATTTCCCACGGTCAAGAGTCTGAGCTCGTCCGACGCGCTGCGCATAATGGGTCCGGCATTTTCGGGCTCAGCGGTCTCACTCTGCTTCGTGCTGGACAGTTGGCTCAAGTCGCGCGGAAACAATCCGAATTTGCGCTTTCAAATCATTTCGGGAAGCGCCACGGCCATCGACCCCGGCGGCTTCTCGCAGGTCGGGCATGACCAGGTTGCCTTCCATGCTACCGTGCCGCCTGACCGTGAAACTCTTCAGGCCGCAGCCTGCTACATTGAGCACCTCGGCTATCCCCGGATTGCCATTCTCACTGAACGCAACACCGCCTATGGCCAGAACCTGGCCCATGACATCACCGAAGGCGCAAAGGGAAGTGGTAAACCTCAAATGCTCTGCCGGGATACCACCCAGGTCCCGGAGATACTGGACCTTCCGTTTCCGTTGCACATTTCGGAAGTGCGGGAAGCATCGGTTCAAAAGACCAGCGCGGCGCAGCAGACGGGGTCCGGAAACGAGAGCGCCAAGCCCGCCCTGGAGCCGCTCGCGTCCGGCGACACCGTTGTGCCTCCAGAGGTCCTTCCGCCGTTCTCAGAACTGAGCGTTCAATCGGCGGAGTTGACGCTCTCGAACTTACTCTCCACGATTGAGCGCGAGCGATACACCTACGTCGGGATTCTAGCCACCGATGTCCGCGATGCCACGTTTCTGGCCCAGGAAGTGAAGTGGCGCGCCCCTGCCACTGTGCTCTTCACCTTCAACTCCGATCTTCTTTACGCCTACCCCTCGGTAAACCGTTATACGCGCGGCATGCTGGTCATTACTCCTTATCCGCTCTTTAACCTCGAGCAATTGTGGACTTATCCTTATCGTGGTGGTCAATCTCGCTTGCAGTTTTCGAGCCAGGCTGCGGAAGGGGTTTACAACGCGACCATGGCCCTCCTGGGGCAGGATGGCAAGCTGGTCGATTACGGCGGCCCCTTGTCGAGGCCAGCAGGCGCCCAATCGCCTACTGTGCACAAACCCGCGCTTTGGGTCACAGCGATCGGGAACGGAGAGACTCTCCCGATCAGCTTGCTGAGGTGGGAAGATCGAAGCGCGTATACCTATTCGCCGGCTCCGGCGGCGGTTCCGGGCGACCCCCAAGCTGAGGGGGAGGGAAAGCCCAACGTAGGCCTCGGCCTCTACAACGAAAATGCGGTGGTTGTGGTCATCGTCCTCAGTCTGCTTCTTTCCGCCTTCTCCGTGCTGATGATCAGCCAATACCAATCCACAGCGCAGAAGAGGAGTCCGGAGGGCATTTCCGACCTGCTGGGCGATGCTGCTTCTCCAGCTTACTGGTCGGAGGGACGCCTGTTCCTGCTTTGTTGTTGCGCGAGCTTGCTGACTTTCTACATTGTGGTGATGGTGGATTTCTGCCTCCCCTTCATTGCAGGCAGAGAGCTGGGCAGGAACGTGCAGACCTCTTTAACACCCAAAGTGGCGATCGTCTGCGCGGGGATCACGATTCTCCTTCTGGTGTTCGCCACCCAAACGCTGGTGTCGGCATTCCGCTCGGCGCCTGCCGGCCAGCGCGGATCTGCGCGCGAGGTGACGATCTTTGCGCTTCTGAGTTGCGCGTTCGTCTTCGTTCTTGTCGGGTTTCTGGTGGTTTCCTGGTACAAGACCGTGAAGGAATACCCTGCCAGCGGCCTCTTCAGCTTTCTACGCTCCTTTGACCTTCGAGGCGGCCTCTCGCCTCTCCTGCCGCTCGCCTGCGTCGCAGTTGCGGCGTGCCTGTGGGCGTTCTGTTCCTTTCGCCGGCTGCGACTGATTGACATTCTCAGGGCGTCAGGGAGCGCCGAGACGAGCAACTGCTGGCTGAGTTTCTTTTCCTTGCAAGGACGTTCGTTCACCGGCGTCCCGGAACTCGAAAAGAATATCAAGCAGAATCTGGAATGCGCGTCCGTGATTTCGTGGCGGGGATACACGGCTCTGCTGGCCGTCGCAATCGTGGTGGGACACTATTTCTTTGCCACGCGGCTGGTCCGCGCCCTCGAGGCGCGGCCTTTCTATTGGGTTTTTGAGGCCTCCTTCTTCATTGTCTATTGGGCCCTGCTCATGGAGTCCATTCGCCTGGTCCTCGCCTGGCGGAGCTTGCACGTTCTCCTGTTGCGGCTTTCCTGGCACCCAATGCACGCTGCTTTCAAGCGTTATCATGAGCGCTTTCCGAACCGCGCGAAGATGAATCTGACCAACCCGCCATCCAGCTTCGCGTCCCTCGAGGCGTCCGTGGAGCAGGCTGGCCGCCTGTTGCAGGCTGGCAGGACTCTGGCTCAGGCAACCGTTACCGATCCGGACCTGCGCGAGCAGGTGCGGCAATTGATTCCCGAATGGGAATCTCAAGTGCAAACTGCAGAGTCCGAGCTTTACAAGGCTCTGAGATTCCAATGGACCGACGCAACGCCGGGCGAAGGTCATTCGTCGCCGGAGCCCGTCCGTAAGAAACGCGCCACACGCTTGCACGGCAATTGGAGGCAATCACTCGCTTCTCGTTGGCAGGCCCACCACGCCCTGTTGCTGCTCATGCAATCGCTGACCGACCCTTTGGAAGAGCACTGGTCAGTCGGCCATGAGGAAAGCGCGGCCGTCACCAAATTCTTCGAGCAGGCGGAAGAGTTCATCGTCACCCGTGTGGTCAACTTTCTGGCCGTCGTCTTTCCGTCGTTCCAGAATCTCGGTTACTTTGTGTTAGTGGGATTGTTGCTCATGCTCCTGGCTGTTACTTCTTACCCTTTTCAGCCCAGGAATGAATTCCTGTTCTTCAATTGGGTGGTGATCTTGTCTTTTATGGGGACCATATTCTGGATCTTCGTGCAGATGGACCGCGACACCGTCTTGAGCCTTCTGAACGGAGGCAAGCCTGGCCAGATCAATATCAGCAGTGAGTTGGTGTTGCGGAGCTTACTCTATATCGGCGCGCCGCTCCTGGCTCTGCTCGGCGCGCAGTTTCCTGATACCCTGGGCAAGATCGTCTCGCTGCTTACCGCCGCTCAAGGCGGCGGGTAGCGCGCGAGATACGAGGAGCGCACATGAGCGAAACCGACCCAACGCTGGAACGGCTGGAAGACCAGATTGGCTGGTACGGTCGCAAGAGCGGCTACAATCGCCGGATGTACAAATGGATGAAGGGCGTTGAAATCATCGCGGCGGCCCTTGTGCCCTTGTCCTCCGGCCTCCGCTTTCCAGCGGCGCTGACAGGAAGCCTGGGGGTATTGATTGCGGTGCTGGAGGGTTTGCTCCAGCTCAATCAATATCATCAGAACGGGATCAATTATCGTTCGACGTGCGAGGCCCTGAAACACGAGAAGTACCTCTACCTGGCTGCGGCGGGCGCTTATGCAACTGAAGACCGGGCGCACGCTCATGCCAAACTTGCGGAAAGGGTTGAGTCGTTGGTCTCACAGGAGAATTCGCAATGGGCGGCCCTGCAAGAACGGGAAGCGAAACCCGGAGAAGCTGCACCCTGAAAGCCGGCGCGAGGGTACTGAACCGAACGATGCCTGCGAGTGGCCGCATCTTGTCATCCGAACTTATATGTAGATAGATAATACCTCATGTAGTCATACATCTCATAGGTGAATATCGACCGGCGCAAGGTCTCTCGGTTGTTGCGTGGCGGCTGTAGAAACCCCTCACCCCGGCCCGCAGCGGCTGATGAAAACGCCGTCGCGGGCCACCCTCTCCCCAGGGAGAGGGCAGTCTCCTTGTCTTGCTGCCACCTGCCCATCTGCCGACCTGCCCACCTGCCCACTGCCTACGCCGTTCCCTCCAGCACCGAATTGGCCCAGATATAGAACGCCACGTGCGGGCTCCAGTACTCGCAAGTCCGCCAGTCCAGCGTGTATTCGAGGTCGAGAACAGGCTCGTCATTCACGTTTCCCGCGATGCCGTTCATGATTCCGCCGGGGATCAGCCCCACAAAGCGCGAATGCGGGAAAGGATTGCGCATTCCTTCGCCCGTCATCATGCAGGAGGCGAAAGGATTCGCGCCCACGATCCACTCGAGCTGGCGATACGCGAGCGACACATAGGGTTTCCCTGCGTCGCCGCGCAGCCGGGCGAGCCACGCCAGCGCCAGCGCGTTCGAGGCGTAGTGACAGTTCGCGCCCAGCCACCAAAACCCTTTGCGGGTTTGCTGGAAATTGCGGTAAGTGAGATTGCCGGCGAGCGGCCGGAACTTCTCGGGTGTGGGCGAGCCCACGTAGACGCCGAGCGGAATGATTCGGTAGGCATTCCGGCTCGACATGGGCAGGAGATACTCGTCGGCGTGCAGCCTCACCGCGTCCAACCACTTCGACCGGTCCAGCGCATCCGGAAACGTGTCGTACAGCTTCAGCAGCGCCAGCGGCGGCACAGCGGAATTCACCACGTCAACGTAAGGCGCATCGCCTTGCATCCAGAATCCGCGGACCTCCCGTTGGCCGGCCAGGTGCTCCGTGTTTTGCCGCTTCAACAAGTCACGGCCGAGCAGTTGGGCGTGGCTCTTGTACATGCCGGCGCCAGTGGCGAGGAACAACTCTGCGGTCGCCATGGCCCACCAGCCCAGGTCCTCGGTCAAAGTCGGTGCCCCGAAAGCCTGCCAGGCGCGCGTGGCCGCATCAAGACACTGATGGGCGTAAGCCGGGTCGCTCGCCGCGTAGCATTGCGCGGCCACGGCTTCGAGGGTGGTAAAAACGGCCGCCGTGCCGGAGCGCTTCTCGGGGTTCAGATAGCGGTCGTCGGGGGTGCCGATGATGTTGTCGGTCCAGTGATTGTCGCTGTTGTCGCCATTCACGCCGCCCGCCACGTCGGCCCAGATTTTGCCGTCCGTATCCTGCATCTTCAGGAAATAGCGATTGCCGAAGCGAACTTCCTCGAGGATCTGTTCGTGGGTGGTGTCGCCGGGCCGGGGCAGTGGATTGTTCTTGTAAAGGTTCAGCAGGGCGACGCCGTTCAGCATGGTCACGTCCATCCACTTGCGCAGGTCGCCCGCGTCGTGCCAGCCGCCCACGGTGTCCACGTGTTCGCCGGTGTCGCGCCGGCGCGCGTCGTCCAGATGACAGGCCGGATGCACACCGGGCACCTCGACCCCGCAGCGCTGGTAGCGGTAGTAACCCACGGTCTTGGGGAGGGTGCGGCGCCAGACCTCGTCGTGAATGGCAAACTGCACCGAGCGCTCGTTTCCGACCGTGATCTGATAAAGCCCCGGCCGCTCGAGGTCCGTGAAGTCCGCCGTGAGGCAGGGGCCGAAATCCGATCCACTCTCCTTTTTCAGCGGCCGCGTGAACCCAGAGTTCGATTCCGAGACGTCGCGAAGTTGGTACTCCGTCGGAACCGGTGAAGCGAGCGCACGCACCACCAGGCTCTTGCTTCCCACGCGGGGGCGAAACCCCAGGTGGTTGCAATTAATCGTGGGCCAGTTCGGCGCGGTCATTTTTTCAACCCGTTCCCCAAGAGGCGGTGGACCCTCTTGAGCATGCAGCATGTTTGGAATTAAGGGAAGTGCCGTTACCGTTCCTATGAATTGGCGGCGTTTCATGGAGGACTCCAGTTTTCAGTTGTCGGTCATCTGATTTCAGACTGCGATCCTTTGTTTTCTATAACATTCCCGGTTCGTTCGTTCATTTCTGCAACCAAAACCCGGTTTCACGCCAAGGCGCAAAGCACGGAAAGGCCGCAAAGTCGCACCACCTCCACCCCCTCCTCACCTGAGGGAGGAGTCCGTACTTCCCCTCCTTGGATAAGGAGGGGTCAGGGGTGGTCGATTTCGGAGCCGCTCCTTTGTTTTCATAGACATTCCCGGTTCGTTCGTCGAATTCGATTGTTGTTGCCTCGAGAACGGGCCCCGAGAGGCGCTCTTGTGTAGCCGGCTGTTTGACATGGTTCCGATCTCGCCTTGCGCCTCGGAAGTCTTAGCTGCGTGTTGCACAATATGCGCTGTTTTTGCCCGTTTCGAGGCACAATTCGTGTTAATCCGCACGCAAAAAGCGCGTGTTTTGCAATCATTAAAAAAGTGATGTCCTTTGTTTTCAGCCACTTCTTGGCTTCGTTTCCACTGTTTTTGTATTTTGCATGAAACTCGATTCTCCCCCCGGCGGCGCCATCCCGCTTTTCCTCTCCAGTCGGCAAGCATTCAGCGCTCCCCTACGACAAATCGTCGCACCTTCGACAAACCATAGTAGGCTACCACACCTTGAGGCTTCTGTCAAGCGAAAAATGCGGAGACGGGAAGTCCCAGACTAAAGTGGATAGCGCCACGCGGCCTGCGGCGGAAATACCCCTCCGTCCCCGTCGGCTGACGGACAGATGAAAGCGCCGGCAGCGGGACGCCCTCTCCCCAAGGGAGAGGGCTTTTCGCCCAACTTCTCGACTCCTCAACTCCTCGGCTTTTCGACTGCATCAACCAGGCGGACTTCGTAAGGATTCAGGGCCAGGAGGGCGCCGTCGAGGCGAAGCCCCACTTTTGCATCCCGCTTGTTGATGAGCAGGGTTTGGGTTCGCGAGGCCAGAACTTCGACATCGGGCGATGAAGAAATTGCCTTGAACAACTGGGTACCCGGGCCGAAGTGAGTGTTGAAGAGCTTAACGACCTGGTAGTGCGGGCTGGGTTGGCCGCCGCCGGGAGTCTTGGTGCTGGTGAATAGGTAGTTCCACCTCTCCAGTTCCGCATCCCAGAGCAGGGCTACGGCCACGCCGCTGCGCAGGGCATGCAAATAGCATGAGGCGTGGTTGGCGGCGGTGAAGTCAGGATTACTGCTCCAGCCACCATAAAATTCAGAAATCCAAATGGGAAGCCGGGTGCGAACGCGGAATTGCCGGGCGATCTGGCCGAAGTAATCGGTCAAAATCATCTTTTTAGTCTCTTCTTCTCTCGCGCGAGTGGGCGGATAACCGGCCACCCAGCCGTCAAAGCAGACGAAGTCAGCGCCGTGTTTGTGCTGAAACCAGTAATCGATAACCTCCCAGTCTCTGGGCTTGGGGCCATCAAAGGGGTAGTAGGGCCCGCCGATTCGGGCGTCGGGGCGCACTGCCCTCAAGGCGTCGTAGACACGGTTGTAGAAGTCGGTGAAGCGAATGAAATCCCAGTTGTTCGCCGCTTTGTCCCAATAACCCTTATACTCATTCCAGATTTGGAAATACTTAACATCTGAATAGCGGAGCGCAACCTGCCGGGCGAGTTCGACGAAA
>Ga0326727_10003800_pt1 | contig 47263 bp, 20 predicted proteins | sample MB2enrmetagenome_FD_207643 | JGI IMG/M metagenome (GOLD analysis project Ga0326727, IMG submission 207643) | Lab enriched peat soil microbial communities from McLean, Ithaca, NY, United States - MB29MY | ecosystem: Environmental > Terrestrial > Soil > Wetlands > Peat | place: USA: New York... | reverse complement strand
AGCGAGTCACTTCGGCGCGGCGTGCTCCGGTAGCATAGAGAGTCATCAGCAGGACACGATCGAAGGGGTTGCGGGCAGAGTTAATCAACTGGGAGACTTCCTCCTGGCTCAGTACCGTGGGTAGGCGCCGCCCCTGCTGGGGATAGGGCGTCTCCACGACGCTCCAGGATCTCTTCAAAGTTTTAATGAAGAAGAAACGCAGAGCGGCCAGCCGTTGGGTAACGCCGCTCGGCGACAGCTTTCGCTCGCGGAACAAATAGGCTTGGTACTCGCGGATGTGCTGGGGACCCAAGCGGTCGGGAGAACGATGAAAGTACTTGGCAAAATCTTTCACCGCACGGATGTAATCCGCGATAGTTGTTGGAGCGTAGTTTCGACGCTCGAGTTCTTCGAGCATCATTGGGCGCAATCGGGTCATAGGGAACCTCCTTATGACCCGACGATACCTTGATTACGGCACTCCGCCTGGCATCACGCACGCGTAGCGTCCGCCGCACGGGCGGCTTCGTTCAAGTCCCCATCAGGGACCTTGTCGTACCTTCTCGCGACCGCTTTGCTGATTTGTCTCTTAACCGTTCCTACGATCTGGAGTCTATCTTCGCCGAACCGTGAGCGCGAGTAGGTTCTCGTCAAGGTGGCCGACTTGCAGAGCCACTGCGATTGGTAAACAGTAGGCGACCACAACGGAGAATTCGGCGGGGAAGCTATGTTCTGGACCTGAAAGAGCTTAAAGCATGCGCAGTTAACGCGCTTATGATTAGGCGTTTTTCGCGACCTTGACACAGTGCAGAGGATTTTTAGCGCAGCGGGCGCAACGCGCACACCTTTGGAGTACTCCTCAACGTGGGCGCGCCCGGTGAGCTAAAAATCGGTTGGACTGAACCGCGGGCCAACGACGACCCTATGGGTATTGAATCTTTGGTGCGTGACGGGGAGATCGGTTAATTGACAGGCAAGTCCGGGGCACGAGCGGCGTGCGTTTGGGTGGTGCTGACTTTTTTCGCGAGGTGGAGTCACAGTGGTCAGGAAGACATAGGGGATGGGACGAGAATCCGCCCACCCCGTGGAAAGTCGTTGTCGTTTTCGTTCCGTGGACATGCCTTCGCTGTTGGCTTGGAGGAAGCAAGCGGAGGGAGGACGGAACGGATTGTAAGTCAGATATTTCATCGAGTTCTGAAGGGCGGCGCCCGATCCGCGGCAAAAAGGGCGGCGATCGCTACCATGTGCCCAGCGTGGCAGACCGGGCAATCGCGCAGAGATTCGCCGGTCAGTTTTTCATAGAGACCACGATAATCGGGTTGGGACGGCGGCGGGACGACGGCGGTGGAGTCCACCCCCAGAAGTTGGCGGCAAAGCGCCAGCTTGGCTTGGCGATAGCGGTGACCGAGAAAGCCGTAGTGCCGGATGCGCTGGAAACCATCCGGCAGGACATGCAACAGGAAACGGCGAATAAATTCGTCTGCGTCGAGAGTCATGATCTTCTGCCGGTCGTGATCCCGATAATCTTTCCAGCAGAAGGTCACCTTGCCGTTGTCGATGTCGAGCAGACGGTTATTGGAGATGGCCACGCGATGGGTGTAGCGGCCCAGATAATTGAGGACCTGTTCGGGGCCACCGAAGGGCGGTTTAGCGTACACCACCCACTTGATTCGGCGAAGCGGCGCCAGATACTGCAGGAAAAGATTTCGGTCACGGAGTCGTTCCAGCGAGGAAAAGAACTGGAGTTGGCCCTGGTCAAAGGCATCCTGCAAGTGATCGAGGAACAAGCGCCGGAAGAGGCAGGAGAGCACGCGGACGGGGAGGAAAAATCTCGGACGGCAGGCGATCCAGCGTTTACCGTCCGCGCTGATACCACCGCCCGGGACGACGCAATGGAGATGCGGGTGAAAGAGCAGGTTCTGTCCCCAACTGTGCAGCACGGCAAGGAAGCCGATCTCCGCGCCCAGATGTTTGGGATCTGCAGCAATGGTGCGTAAGGTCTCGGCAACCGCGCGGAAGAGAATACCGTAGACCACTTCCTTATTCTGATAAGCAATGGCGGCAATCTCTTGCGGCAGGGTGAAGACCACGTGGAAGTATTCGGTCGGAAGGAGTTCGGCTTGGCGGTCTTGGAGCCACTGGGCGCGGGCCAAAGACTGGCACTTTGGACAATGGCGATTGCGGCAGCTATGGTAAGCGGGGCGTTGGTGGCCGCAGGAGTCACACTGCTCCAGGTGACCGCCCAGGGCGGCAGTCCGGCAGAGTTCGATGGCGCTCATCACGCGCCGCTGCCCGCGCGAGAGCGAACCCGCATGTTGCTGCCGGTACGCCGAACCGTAGCGGCGGAACACATCCGCCACTTCGAATTTGGGGCGTTCCATCCGCCCGGCGCTCAGAAATACTGAGGCGCAGCGGGCTTCGATTCTATCGCCACCGGCTGCGGGAGCAAGTCGAAGGGACTGGTGGTGGAGCACACCTTGCTGGTGGCGATGCGTAAGTAGCGGGCTGTGGTCGCCAGGCTGCGATGACCGAGCAGCAGTTGGATGGTCCGCACGTCGGTGCCGCGCTCGAGAAGATGGACCGCGAAGGCGTGCCTAAGGGAATGCGGCGTGACGGGTTTGGAAATGTGGGAGACTTGATGCGCTTCCCGGCAGACCAACTCCACCGCACTCCTGGTGATAGGGCGACCGGGAATATCGCCGGGGAAGAGCCACGGCTTGGGTTTGGCCATCCGCCACCACTGCCGCAGGATTTCCAGCAGCTTGGGAGAAAGCATGACGTACCGGTCTTTCTGCCCCTTGCCTTGCTCGACGCGGATGACCATGCGCTGACTATCAATTTCGGTGGGTTTCAGGCGGACGGTCTCCGAGACTCGCAACCCGGCAGCGTAACAAGTCGTCAGGATCGTGCGGTGCTTCGGATTGGGTACACAAGCGAGAAAATGCTGGACCTCTTCGGGACTGAGAACGATGGGTAGTTTCTGCGGTTTCTTGGGTGCGGGGATGACGTCTTCAAAACTCCAGTCTTTGTGGAGCGTTACCTTGTAAAGGAAACGCAGGGCGGCGACCGCGATGAGGATAGAACCAGGAGCCAGTTTCTTTTCGTTGGTCAGGTAGACTTGGTAAGACCGAATGTCCTCCGGACCCAGGACTTCGGGTGACCTGCGGAAGTGACGTGCAAAGAGGGAAACCTGTTGCACGTAACACGTCTGGGTATGCGGGGAAAGGTTGCGCACCTGCATATCCTCGGTCATGCGTTGGCGAAGGGGTGTCATGGAAAGCTCCTTTGCGAGAGGGATGTGCTGCAAGCAGCCTCTCTATGGTTTCGCAAAGGCCGTTACGTGAGAAGTTACATGTGGCTGGGTGGTGCAAATGCGCTGTGGTGGGTTTTGATCGGAATGTCGCCTTCAGCTACCGCGTAGCGGTTTAGTCCAACGAACGTAAAGGCATGTCCCGAAACCACTCGTGGACAGCACTGATTCGCATGTTCTGTAGCGCGTCATTACGGTCAAACGCCGGGAGGCCCGTTGCAGGGTTAAATGTCGCACGACGGCAACCTTCAAAGCGGTTGCCGGAGCATCTTGCGGGACAACTTTGGAGGTCTCCTTCGGAGCAATTGTTTTCGGAAACGTGATGACTGCGCGCGACCGCTCCCGTGCAACTCGTCTCTGCGGTTACCACCAATGAAGATCAGGAAACGCTGGGCAATCCGACATGAAATACTTCTGACACGTAAGATCGGAAGGTCTGGAGCGTAGGAAGCGCTGGTGCCCTATGGACATAAGCCGATCCAGATCCAAAGCGTACGAGATCCGCACCCCACCGCTGTCGCCCCCGATCGCCACTCGCATGTTATCCGGACTCCATACAATCGAATGCAGATCGTCACCATACCCGGTCAGGGTCAACTCCAGACGGCCGCTCACAGCATCCCACGCGTCGATTGTTCCCTCTGAATTTGTTGTGACGAGTCGTTTCCCGTCCGGACTCCACGCCAGCGACCTGGTAAACAATTTGCCGCCGCTCAAAATTCGCAATTCCCTGCCAGTCGCTACGTCCAATATCCTTGCCGACCCTTCGCTGACGAACGCTACCCGGGTACTGTCCGGACTCCATCGCTGTACAGAGGCATCGAACTTGCTGACAGGAATGGTCAAGCGATCCCGCCAGCTTCCCGCTTCCCACAACTTGCCCTGGCCATCTGAACTGGTCGTCATCAACGACTTCCCATCAGGACTCCATGCCACAGTAGTAAGAGCTTCCTTATGGCGACGCAAGCACTTCTGCTCCGCACCGGTAGTGGCATCCCAGATCCTGGCCGTTTTATCTTCACTGACTGTCGCAACGCTCTTCCCGTCTCTACTCCACGCCAGGCCGATAACATAGCCTTCGTGCCCTCGGAGAATAATTAGCGGTTTTCCGCTCTCGGCGTCCCAAATAGTGGCTGTATTGTCCGCGCTCGCCGTCGCAATCTTTCTGTTGTCGGGACTCCATGCCACGCCGTCGGTACCGCTGAGCGTCATCGTCGTCTCCCCGGTTGCGGCATCCAGAATCTCGACCTTATCCGGGCTCCCAATAGCGAGGTGGCGCCCATCGGAGCTGAACGCCAACCGTCGGATAGCGCCGCCACCAGAAGTCGTAACCGCGAATTCCTGATCACGCTCCACTTGCCAAACTTTTAGGGCCGGTTCCTGGCCGGTTGTCACCACCTTCCGTCCATTCGGCGCCCACTGCAGATCGACGATAGACGAGTGATGACCTGCCAGAATAAGTGGCGGCGCCTCACCCTCTGCTTCCCAAACGCCAAGTGCGGCGCCGAAGTTTGGTGCCACCTTCTTGCCATCCGGGCTTAGACCTGCGGTCACCACACCGGAATCAAACATGTCTTTTCCCATGCTGCGCAACGGCTTCCCCGCTACCGTTCCATCCCATATCTCAACGCCCCAGGAAGAAAGCGTGATGATCTTTTTGCCGTCCTGACTCCAGGATATACGGAATGGAAGATTCGGATAAGTAAAGTAATCAGGAGAGTCGAACAGCGTCTGTCCGCTTGCAACATCCCAGGTGCGAAAAGACGCGGCGGCTCCGTTGCTGGAAAGAGCTGCGAGTTTCTTTTGATCGGGGCCCCATGCAAAGGCACCTGTGCTCGCATAGGCTGCCTTAATCCGCTTCTCGTAATCGGCGTCGTTACACTCAGGCGGAAACTCCTGGTGCTGTGCCCGGTAGAGGTCGGCGAAGGCCCTTGCCACTACGTCGCGGTCCTTAAACTGAGCCTGATCGGCGAGCGGTTCGAATAGACGTCGTCGCACGATTTCGAACCACTCTTCGGCGCTCGCCGGACGCCATGAGGACTCTACTCGTCCCACGAAATTGCGTAACCTGTCCAGGGCCTCACGTCCGCGCTGTCCCCCAACCTCCACATCATCGGCCTGGGTGTGTGGCGATCCCGTCGTGTCCGATGCGGGCAAACTGATAACGAGCAGACAGCCTTTTGCCAACTTCGCTGATTCGGTCAGGACCTGGGCGAAGGTGAATTGTGTCTCGAATCCGCCTGCCGGCAGGTCACTCTGGTCGTGGAGTTGGCGCGCATAGGCCACCCACTCGTCGATCAGGATTAGACAGGGGCCGTACTCATTGAAAAGTTCACGCAGAACGTCACCGGGGCTCGTTGCCTTTTCATCATCGGCGCGGAGGCGATCGAAGGCTTTCTTTCCACCAAGCTGCCAGGCAATCTCTCCCCAAAGGGTTCTCACAATGGTGCCGTCGGGCTTCTTCACGGGGTTGCCAGGTGAGATCCTATTGCCCACCAATACCACGCGTTTTGCGGCTGGCAGCTTCTTGGTGTCGGTTTCCTGCATCACGGCGTCAATACCCGCCAGGTCGCTCGCGGCTGCGCCCGAGAAGAGGTGGTAAAGCGCCAGCATTGAGTGCGTTTTGCCACCGCCGAAATTGGTCTGGAGCTGCACCACGGGGTCGCCGCCATGGCCGGAGATACGCTGCACCGCGCCTACCAGCATGCGTTTGAGGCTTTCGGTGAGATAGGTCCTGCGGAAGAACTCCACCGGCTTCCGATATTCGTCTGTGCCTTCTCCGAGGTACACCTGCCACAGATCAGCGGCAAACTCGGCTTGTTGGTAACGACCGCTGGCTACGTCTTTGTGTGGCGTCACCACTTCGCGCCAGGGCTTGAGGTTGGACGACGCAGCGCTTTCAATGGCTGTGCCCGCGGTCTTCCGCTTTTCCGTTCTCACCTGCTCATCAAAGCGCAAACGCAAAAGCTCCATCTTCATCTTTTCGATTTCGTCCGACTGGGGCGCCGAGACGGCGGTGATCAGCCGCCCTGCCGAATCGAGCGCGCGGTAGGCGTCATCGCTGGAGAATGATTGCTGGTGCGCCCATTTATTCCGGAGGTCGCGCAATTCGTTCACTAGTATATCGTACAATTAGTTCTTTACTGTATTGCCTTTTCTCCGGCGGCGGTGCCGGGGCTTTCGGGGATGGGCGATTTGATAGTCTTGGGTCGCCTCAATGATATGTCGGAGTTGCTCGGGGCCCTTGGTCCAGACGAAGGGTGAACTGGTTTGGTTGTAATGAGCGATAAACTCCAACAGATACTCCTTCAGTTCTCGCCGCGAGCGATGCACGCTCTGCTGCAGCCCGCGTCGCGTCAAGATGCTGAAAAAACACTCGGCCAAGTTCACCCAGGAAGCGTGCGTGGGGGTATGGTGAAAATGCACCTGGGGATGCCGCCCGAGCCAGCGCTGGGCGGCGGAGCCTTTGTGAATGTTCAGATTATCCAGAATCACGTGCAGTTCCCGCTGGGGATAGTTGCTGACCACTTGGTTCAGAAAACGCAGAAAGTTGACGGCGGTCCGGCGTTTGACTTCTCCCAACACCTGACCGGTGGCGATTTCCAGGGCGGCCAAGAGCGTATGGGTTCCATGTCGGACGTATTCGTTGGTCCAACTGCGGGGTTTCTTGGCGCGCAGCGGCAACAACGGCTGAGTGCGGTCCAGGGCTTGAATTCCCGTCTTTTCGTCCACACACAACACCAGCGCGTTTTCCGGAGGATGCAGGTAAAGTCCCACCACGTCCAGCAGCTTGGCGGCAAAGTCCGGGTCCGGGCTGAAGGTGAACGTGCGCAGGCGATGCGGGTGCAGGTGGGAAGCGCGCAGGATGAGATGCACGGTGCTGGAAGGCAGGCCGACTTCCCGGGCCAGAGTGCGCACGCTCCAGCGGCTCTGAAATTCCGGCTGCTGGCACACTCGCTGCTGCACCCGCTGCCAGGTTTCCGGTCCGTGCTTGCGGGGCCGGCCCGCCCGCGGGGCGTCGTGCAATCCGTCCAGACCGCGGGCGGAAAAGCGCCGCCGCCACTTGCTGACGGTGATCTGCGGAACCGCCAGCCCCAGGGCGATCTGCTGGTTCGACTCCCCCGCAGCGGCCCGCAACACGATGCGCGCTCGCAAGACCAGACTCTGCGGCGTGGAAGGAGCTTGCACCCAAGTTTGCAACTGCGCACTTTGCATCGAATCCAAAACAACCTTCGGAGCAATTCTTGGCATGCCCCGATAGTATACGCAAACGATTATATTGCAAAGAACTATTTGTACGATGTACTAGGCTGCGCTCTGCCGGCCCCAGCGTGCGGCGAAAGACATCGTTCCAGGCTTCCCACATGAGCTTTAGGAGTCCTGCCGCGTCCCATTCGCCGATGGCCTTCTTGGCCAACAGGCGATCTTCCCCAAGGTAGCGGGTGGCCTCCCGCTGCGCAGCAGCGCGCGCTGTGATAGCTTGTACGCGATTTTTCCACAGCTTTGCGCGACCTACTACAGGTGTATTTCTAAAGGATCCGTATTACATGCAAATACAGGGGAACTCCCTAAATATCACAAAAGGCGAATGTTAAGGTAGCCCTGCGCGACTAAACTGTCGTGCCTGCGCGACCAAAGTGTCGAAGGGGGGTGCGACTAAAGTGTCGTTGACAGAGTTTGTAAGCAATTGAAACTAATGAGTTGCCAGCCTGCGACTAAACTGTCTTGAAAATGCCGCGAAATCCGGCGGGATTCCCACAAATTCTGAATCCCATTCGGCTGCGGGACGGTGAAAAGAGAGGCACGATGAACCTTCGAAGATCTATACAAGATGCGAGGCTCCACCGTCGATGCGACTCTGTGCGAAATGCGGCTGACGAAACGGCTACGATGTGACCAGCAGTTCCTATGAGGGCCGCACCTGCCCGCTGGCGCACTTTGGTCACAACCGCGACGGCGACAAGCAACTCCCGATTATTGTCTACGGCGTGATGACGGAATGGCAAGGGTTGTCCGGTGGGAGTGGAAGTTTACCCCGGCAACACGGCCGACCCCGACCACGGTGGGCGACAAGGTGGAGAAACTGCGGCAGCGATTCGGGCTCGATCGGGTGGTGCTGGTGGGTGATCGCGGGATGCCGACCCCGCCGCAGATCGACAAGCTCTGGGCGCATCCGGGTATGGGCTGGATCACCGCCTTGACGAGCGGCGCGATTCGCACCTTGGTGGAGAAGGGGACCTTGCAACTCTCCTTGCTGGACCAGAAGAACCTGGCCGAGATCGCTTCGCCCGACTACCCCGGTGAGCGGCTGGTGGTCTGCCACAACCCGCTGCTGGAAGAGGAGCGTGCCCGCAAGCGGCAAGCCTTGATGGAAGCGACCGCGAAGAGTTTGACGAAGATCGCCAAGGGCGCGGCACGGCGGAAAAAGAAGCTACTCACGGCGGCGGAGATTGGGCTCAAAGTGGGCAAGGTGCTGGGCCGCTAAAAAGGTGGGTAAGCATTTTGACTGTCGAATCGGTGAGGGGAGGTTCACCTGGAGTCGCCGCCAAGAGGCCATCGAGCAGGAAGCAAAGCTGGACGGGACTTATGTGCTCCGCACCAGCGAACCCGCCGAGCGCCTCTCGGCCGAAGACACCGTGCGCAGTTACAAAAGTCTGGCGGAAGTCGATCGGGCCTTTCGCTGCCTGGAGGGCATCGACCTGTTGGTCCGACGCATTCGCCATCGCACCGATGAGCGGGTGCCCGCGCATATTTTCTTGTGACTGTTGGCCTACTACGTGGAATGGCACCTGCACCGGGGGTGGGCACCGCTGGTGTTCAAGGATGAGCAGCGAAGGGCGGAACGGAAGCAACACGATCCGATTCTGCCGGCCGAACCCTCCGCCTCGGCCCAGGCCAAGAAATCCTCGCACCAAACGCCGGACGGCCTTCCCGTCCAAAGCTTCGCAACGCTGTTGGCGGAGTTGCCCAGCCGTGCGAAGGGCACCTATCAGCTCAAAGCGGCGGAAGCGAGCCTGACTTGCCAACAGGTGCCGACGCCCACGCCGTTACAAGCGCGAGCGCTCGAGCTGATTCGTGCGTTCCCAGTAACCGGAAATTGAGTTCGCTATTATCCCTCAGCAAATCAGTAGAATACTCTCTGGAGCCGCTTGGAACTTCGGTCTAGCTATCGGAAATCCAGTCCGAAGTCATTCGCAGTAAGTTAATAGGTGTACGTTTTTCGACCTATATCGGTAGAATTAAATCATTTTCGACCTAAAAGATTGGTTTTCGACCTTGAGTTCTGTATACTTGTATTCGACCGATAAGCACGATCCTGTGGCGGTTTCGACCGAAAATAGGAGTTTTCGACCGTGGCCTCAGAAAATCGACCCAACAACAATCACCTTGCCGGAATCTTTCAGGAAAAGACGGTCCCGACGGCTACAAGGCTGGCAGGCTGGGCGAACCTTGTCCAGACATTCGGAGTTCAGGCTCCCGTCCGACGACCCAGTGTCATATCCGGACAGCACGTCAAGGCGAGCCACCGGATGGAGGGAGGCTGGAGAGTCTTCGACAAACGATACTGGCCCGGCGAGTCATTCCGCGACCAGATGGGATTCGCGCTGCGCCATGAAGACCTCGACCTGCTCGTCTTGAAACGGCTCTTCCAATCTGTCCCGCAGGGTACCGTCACCGCATTCGTGCGCAGCGCCCCTACCGGCGCATCCAACCGGCGCGCCTGGTTCCTCTATGAATTCCTTACCGGGCGGACGCTCGATCTTCCCGATGCGGCAGAGGCGAGTTTCACCGATTTGCTCGACGACCACCATTATTTCACGGCAACGCCGCGGTTGTCCCGTCGTCATAAGGTGCGCGATAATCTGCTCGGGACATCGGCCTATTGCCCCATCATTCGCAGGACGCAGGCGCTCACCGACTTCGGCGCACGCGCGCTTGCAACCAAGGCGAACGAGGTCATTGGACGCACCGGCGCGAACGTAGTCGCGCGCGCGGCCAGTTTCCTTTTACTCGCGGACAGCCGCGCCAGCTTCGAGATCGAAGGCGAAAAGCCGCCGCGCAGCCGGCTGGAGAGGTGGGGCCGCGCGGTGCTGCAGGCTGGAAAAAACCCGCTAACGCTTGACGAGATCGTCCGCTTGCATGTCGTGCTGATCGAGGACACGCGATTCACGTGGGCCGGTCTGCGGCCGGACGGCGTTTTCCTGGGAGAGCGGGACCACGAGGGCGATCCGCTGCCGGAATTCATCGGCGCGCGCCCGCAGGATTTGCAGCCTCTGATGCAGGGCATGATTGCCGCGAACGACCGTATGCGCCAAGCACAAATCGACTCCGTGCTGCAAGCGGCGGCGACCGCGTTCGGTTTCGTCTACATCCATCCTTTCCAGGACGGCAACGGGCGTCTGCATCGCTGCCTGATCCATCACGTTTTGGCGGAGCGAAAATTCGCTCCCCCCGGCATGGTATTTCCGGTCTCTCCGGTCATGCTGGACCGCATCGACACCTATCGCGACACGCTGCGCGCGCATTCGAATCCTTTGATGAACTTTATCGAATGGCGGCCGACGCCAGAGAGAAACGTCGAGGTTTTGAACGATACTGCCGACCTGTATCGTTATTTCGACTGCACGGAGGCGGCGGAGTTCCTTTACGCCTGCGTGGCACGGGCCATCGATAAAGACCTGCCGCGGGAAATCGACTTCCTGCGTCGCAATGACGAGGCAATGCGCCGCATCATGAACACCGTCGAGATGCCGGATAGGATGGCGGAGAATCTCGTCAGGTTCATCCGCCTGAATGACGGCAACCTGGGCCGCACGCGACGGGAAGCCGAATTCGAGAAATTGACTGACGATGAAGTGATTTCCATCGAGGCCATCGTGCGCGAAGCTTTCGAAGGGTTCGAAAAGTAAGAAAACGTGCGACCTAAGCAGGCGGTTCCAGAAGTTCACGCACGTAAGTGCGCCCGTCGCTGTCCCAGCATTGTTCGCCAAGAGTCCGATTGCTCTTAGTGTGTGACAAAATGGTGCGATGTCTTTATTCCATATCTTGTCGATATGGCATTGGAAATCCTGTTTTGAAGGGCGACAAAACAGATGCGCGCACCTGTATACTCTTACGGGGTTGCACGTATGCCGGCGGGGCTTTGCCTCAGAAGGGAATTTGGCGGGCGGGAGGTCCTTTTTTACAAGGCGCGACAAAATCGGTGTCCGGGCGGGCACTCCGTTCTCCTGGCAGAAAGCTTCTACGGTCTTCCCGCTTTGCTTGTGGCTGCCGATCAACTCGGTCCAGAACTTCCGCCGTTCGGCTTGCGCTTCTCGTTTCGTCATGCCACCACGATGCACCGCGGCCTTTGCGCGAGTCAGTGGTGTTTACCGGATGCTTACACGCGACCAGCAAAAAATCACGCGAGTTTTGCGCACAGACACTCGGTCGGCGCGGAGTCTAACCGGCCCCGGGGCTGTGTCAGTTTATTGAGCGATCTTGCCGGTCTGCGAAGCGGCCAGCTTTCGTGCGGCAACCTTCTGCTGGCGCGCCGCCACTTTTGCCTTTTGAACGATCGGCGTGAACTCCGCGTGGTATTGCTGGAGATCTCCAACGGTCTTCACTCCGAATCCGCGAGCCTGGATGCTTTGGGCATCCGCCGGCACCGCCTCCATATGCGCTTTGATGGCGGTCGCCAGCGCAGACGACAGCCAGGGATCGTTGAGATTCAGCGGCTTCGTTGGCGCGGCTGTGGTCGCCGGCGTCGGCGCAGCCGTGGCGCTCGATACCGCTGTGGCCGCCACCGGCACTTTAGCGGTGATCGACGCAGCTGCCGCCGCCACCGTCGAGCCTCCGACCGGCGTTCCCGGCACCGGAACCTTAGGCTCAGGGACGGTAATGGCGTCCGGTATTTGCGTGGTCACGTTGCGCGGCGCGCTGAGGGATGCAAGCGTATGCACGCTGAGCGCTTCGGTATCCCGAATCGTAAGCGGCTTGAGACCGAACAGCTGCTCGATGGTTGCCGGGATAGACGAGTGTTCGTACTGTCGATGGTCGATCAGGTTCTGCGGGCACCACGGCGAAATCACAACCGCTGACACCCGCGGCCCGTATTGATCGAACATGTAACCCCAATCCTTGCCCACGATGTCCTTTGGCGGTGTGCCTGTAGGAATGCGCTTTGCAGGCGGTGGCGTTACGTGGTCGAAGAATCCGCCATGCTCGTCCCAAGTGACGATCAGCATGCTCTCGGGCCAATGCGGCGAGTTTCGGATCGTTTCGTACACGGTCTTGATCAGCGCTTCGCCGAGTTCTACGCTATTGACGGGATGCTGAGAGTTGTTGACGTACGGAAGTCCTAGGTGCTCGGAAATCGTATCGTACCTGGGTTCGATGAAGGTATAGGCAGCGTCGTAGGTGGGGTCGTTGAGATCGGCGGCGAAGTTCTCGAAGTCGTCGACGTCCTGGTAGAGGCTAATCCCGGAGAGCAGTCCGACCTGCGGGAATTGGTCTCCGGCGTAAATACGGAACGGCACCTTCGCTTTGCGCAGCGCATCGAAGATCGTGCCATTCGCAAACGTGATGCCGGTGCTCGCGTCGCCTACGGCTTTGAGGCCGTATATATCTTTATAGTCGCTGGTCGTTGGCGAATCGTCCCATCCGCCGGACGATGCGGCGTGGGCGAACATCCGGTTTGGCTCGGTTGGGCCGGCCATCGCGCTAAACCAGTGATCACAAAGCGCGAACTCTTTCGACAAGGCAGTCAACACGGGCAGTGTGCCCGGCGCAAAGCATCGCATCGGCTCCCCTGGGTTATTGCGGTCCATATTAAGCGCGAAATCGGCCGCAAAACCGCGATCGTTCGCTGCGGCGATTGGCGGATACGGGCTGCCTTTCAAGCCTTTATTCTTGATAACGGTCTCTCCTTCCGTCTGGCCGCAAAGCTGCATCAAGACGTCGGTGAACTGATGCTGCACATCCGTTGCGTTGAAGACCACGTCGCCCGCGGTTGGCGAGACGGTGTATCTCAGATTATCGAATTCATTGGAAGGCAGCGGGAGCTTCGCAACGTTGGGCGCGTTAAGATCTTCCGCCTTCGTTGCGGCCCCGGTCTGGGCGTCTTTGCCCGTGATCCCCTGCAATCCCAGAAAGTGATCGAACGCACGGTTCTCCATCATTAAAACAAAGAGATGTTTTATGACCGACGTATCGAACTTCGTCCACGTCGTCTTGTTCGACCAGTTGATCGTGCCTGATTTTTCCAACACTCCTGAGTAAGTCTTGTTATCGCCAAAATTGGCCGAAATGGTAGAGCTGTTTACGACAGTTCCACTCGCCGTCGGATTCTTGATCGAAATGGAATTGCCTTGAACCGTGATCGACGGGCCCAGGACGCCTCCGGTCATCCACTGGCCATTCAAGTCGATCACGGTCTCGATAGTAGCCACCTTCGTCCAGCTCGAGTTGTTCGACCATTTGATCACATTAGGCGCGTGTAGCGTCCCCGTGTAGGTCTTCTTCTCGTCGGGGAACGTGACCGAGATTTCGGTGCTGCTGAGAACCGAGCCGCTGGCTGTGGGGCGCTTGAGTGCCGACATGTCGACGGAGATCGAATTTCCCGTCACGGTGATCTTGGGTCCCGGAACCCCGCCGCTGGCCCACTGGCCGTTCAAGTCCAGGACAGTCGGGATCAAAACCGCGGTCGTAATCGTGCATGCCGTCGAATACTGCGAGTTGGAGCCGCAGCCGTCCGGGGAATTGGTGCCTGCATGGCTTGCGTTGTTCGTAATCTTTTGCCCCGAAGCCGTTTTCTGGATGAGGTCGCTGCAGGTGAACGGCAGCGTGCCTGAGGCGACTGCCCCATCGCAATCCGCAAACAGCAGGAGGCCCCCTTCCACCAAGCCCAGGACTCCGGCGACCGCCGCGAGGGCCGAGCCGACGAACGGCACGAAGATGGATCCGACGGCGACACCAACCGAGAGGTTGCGGTGCGTGATGACCTCTTCGGCGATGGTGTTCAACGCCGACTGAACGGCTTTCATCTTGGTATCGGTGTCACCGTCGCTGCCGTTCACGATCAGGTAGCTGAACACGACCACCGTATCATCGCCGGGAATATTGACGTCGATACTCAGCCCAACCGAATGGGTCCCGTTGTTCACATCTCCCATCGATTTTTTGACGAATACGAGGGGGTTCGCCCCGACGTTCGCGGTGAGGTAGACGAAATCGGTGTCATTGTGCCGAGACCTCGTGTTCGTGATCCCGAAATTATCCATCGTGAACGTCGCAAACCTGCCGGGCGGTGGCGGGCTCAACGCTGCTATTGGAGAGCTCACGGTAACCGGCACATGGAAGTCTGCCGGCTGACCGCCGCCGCCGATTGGATCGTTAGGCATTTCTGACCTCCCAATGCTGTCTGACGGATACACATTATCACACGTGGGGGGGTACGCCGTATTTTATCAGGCTGAGCCATTTATGCTGGAGAGTCACCTGAGGAGTGACCTGAAACGTATAGGTGCCGCAACGTGGACGCCGGTAGTCGTAAATGCAGCGTCGAGGAGAAAAGTTCAAGGGCGTCCCAAGAGACAGCGGCCGTGAAGCAGAGTAGGATGTGAACCGACAACGCGTGAGTCAGGCCATCTGCAACCGCCAGAGCGGAAGGCTAGCATGCAGTGAAACTTTGAGTTTCGCCCAGTCGCGGAACGTTCCTCTGCGGCAGTCCCCAAAGCAGGTCCACTCCAATACGGACATGGTCGGTCCGCATGCCTACTAGGTGAGCTTATGGGATGCATATACTGTCGTAGCGAACAAGGACTGACAGATGAGCATGTCTTTCCTGCCTTCATGGGAGGCGACTTGGCGCTCAAGGGGGGAAGCTGCCAGCAATGTAATGGTGATTTCGGCGGGTCGGAGGCAGCTCTAAAAGAGGCGACAAAGCCCCTCCTGAATTTATTACAGATTCGGAACCGCTATGAACTCGTACCGAACATGCCGTTACGCGCTAAAATTCGCGGTCTGGATATGAAGCGTTTGCCGGGCTTTATGGATGGTGCTGGCGAAATAAGACTCCGGGACGTAGTGACTGAATCTACTGCTGAAGATGGAAGAAGGCTTAGACAGGGCTTTTTCCTGACGAAAGAGGCGGGGGACCGGTTCGCCGAGCGGGCCCGCGCTAAGGGCCTTCAGGTGGTTGACCGCAAAGTACCGAATGAGATCGTAATTGAGGCGAACTATACGATCACCGTGTATTTTATTGCCTCTCTCGATGCGCGGAGGATAGCAGCGAAAATAGCTTTGACGGCCATAGGTCTGATATACGGCAAAGAGTTTGCCCTCACGCCACAATTTGATGAACTTAGAGCGTCGCGGGTAGCAAAGTCCCCGCAAGAATTGCCAGTTCGATTTTTTGCAAACCAGGGATTGATGAGCGCTTATATCCGTACGGCGTCCGACCACAGCGTCATCTGCTATCTCAGCGCCGGGATGCACAGAGGCTGGGCGCTGGTGACTCTTTTCGGTGGCATCTGCTATCTCGTAGCCGTCACGAACGATTATACGGAAAGGGAGAGCAGGCAGTTTAGCATCTTCTACGATGCTGCCGCCAAAAGGTGCTACACGCCTGTGCTCCTTGCAGATGAGATGACGTTAGTTGGCCACGCGCTCAGCCCTGCGACAAAATTTGAAGACCCTTCCGCGGTCCACGAACAGTGGTCCCCTCTTCTGATTCAGTACTGCGCCTCAAAAGGCATCGCAGTAGAACCGATCACTGGCAATTGAGCGCGGTTGGCATTTCGATTACTGTCTATGGACGGGAACCGAGTCACCAACCCCAATCGAACCGAGAGTCCTGTGGGGGCTGCACCGCTCTTGTACGGTACATCTCACCCACAGTCAACCCCCCGAGCCACTCTCCAGAGCCACACCCCGCGGAATTTGGGCAGGGACGGTCACGTTTACGGGCTTGCCGCGGAAGTGCCGCGCGGCACTGCTTGGAATTCGGAGGATCAATTCAGGCCGCTTCTGTGGGGATCCGGGAAGAACTTTGCAGCAGGTTGGTATCCTTTAACCGGAGTCGGCTCTGCAAACCCTCGGTGCGCACAGCTCAATCCCTGGTGCGGGTACGTTAGCGTAATTATAAAACGAGGTACTAAGCGGTTCGAGGCTGCACTTCTCGCCGCGGAAGCTATAGACGGATTTCCTGAAACCCAAGGCGATGAGTTGTCATCGAAGACTCAAGTGCGCTGATCGAGACTTACGTTTTCCAATTGGAATGAATTGCCGGAGCATTCTTCGCCGAAGACAGAATCAGGAATCGACCATCGGGTGATGTGGTGGCGGGGCATTCTGGCCACCACGCCTTCACTTCGCGCAGCCATTTGGCGAGCTTCTGCCCGAAATCGCGTTCCCGACTGTATTCCTTCGACCCGAGTTGCTGTGCCAGCCCGATCCTCCCGAATAGCGGTATGTGGGCTTGCCGGCCTGCCTCAACGCTCCAACTCCTCCATACCAACCAGACATACAGGTCTAGAATGCCCGGCGCATTGGCCAAGGCCGCCACGACTCGTCGCTCGATCGGGATCTTGTGGCGGTCAATTTCTTCATGGAAAGCCTCGCTCAAAGCAATGGTATTTTCAGATTCGTCGCCGTTAGGGCTCTCGGAACCGTCGCGTTTGTACCAGATGCGCATCCGATCGAAAAAGTGAAAGCGCGTGGCATCCACGATCATTGCCTTCTGGCGCTGCTCTTCGGTGCCGAAGAAGATGGTGGCGCCAAAGACGCGCTGGAATCCCTGAACGATTCTGTGGTAATGGTATCCATTCTTCGGAAGATCAAAGTAGTCGAGCATCTGAGAAGGGCTCCGAAAGCGGACGACGCGGCTTTTCTGGAGAACGGCCAGGGTCGCGACCCAGACGGGGATGAGGCGATCCTGGCCAAACGGCAATCCATACCGAGGATGCCCGACGACATCAAGAGTACATTTGCCGTTGCATCGGGTGTGAGTTAGTTGGTGCGCGGGGGGTCGCCGCAAGGGAATGCCGCAAAGGATGAACGGTCGGGCATGGTAGGCAAGTTGCTGATTGCCGTTTCTGCGCTCCTCGCGGACGAGGCAGATTGCATCGAGCTTCCTGGCTTTGGGTTTGGTAAGGCCGAGCGCTGGGAGTACGGCGTGGACCGAGGCAAAACACGACAAGTTTTAATAGCAGCGGAAAGGGGAGTGTGAACTTAAGCTCGCGAGTGGCTCGAAATGCCGAGGCTGCGCCGTCGATATCGTGTTTTTCTCACTGTGCTAAAAATGTGATACGAGTCGTGGCAAACTGCCGCAAATCGAGCCAATGTGTCGGGGACCGAGGGTAGTTTCTGATTTCCGCCATTTGCCGCAAACCATTATATCTGCTTGCAAAACGCCTGCTCCGGCAAGATTTGGCAAATTAGAAATCGCGGTTTGCAACCATGGGGTCGGGAGTTCGATCCTCCCCAGGTCCACCAATCTCCCTTAGATTCAATAGCTTGACGGTAAGACTCATCAAGCACGACACATGGTCGGAACCATGTGTTCCTAAATCGGGCATTGCCGGTCACCACGTCTAATCTCCTTTCGTCTCAGTGTGTTAGAGGTGCTCCGAATCCTTTGATTCAATCGTGTTCCGGGCTCGAGACTTCGCTGTGATAAAAATGTGATAGCGATTCTGCTCGTCGTGGTGGGTGCGCCGCATTGGTTAGGTAGAGGTACCTAGGCCAGTAATCCGTTCGACACGTATTTCCTTACCCAAATCGCGGGATCTTTTCTGATCGAGGAGATGTCTCGGCTTATCGCTACGATGGCTTTCTTCCGAGCGGGTAATCCTCATGACGTGATCCGAATTAGCAGGGAAAAAACTCGGCCGATGACGGCTGCCACCCCTAACCGCACCTCACGCAGTCGTGTGCGCGGGGACCAAATCTGGCGGCTGCTGGCTCCCTCTAAATCGATGAAAGTGGCACCCTTTTATCCTGGCGCTAACATGCGGACTCCCAGCTGAGTGCATGTACGTCTTGTGCCTGTTCATTTCTCGACTTTCGTCTGCCGTCAGCCGGACTCGTGTGCGGCTAGTATTCAGAGCGAAGCGATCCTTGAAGAGGCCGGATCCCCGAAAGGCCTTCTTGGCAGTCTCATCCGCGAATTTGGCTGGCCGACCAAGCGGCTTGGAGAGAGCTTTCGGTTCTCGATTCGAAAATTGTTTCCGCGATAGCGATTCCGAAGTGCGGACGCAGCAACTTGTCGGCTTGACCTACCGCAAGTTACGGCCAAGGGATTCAGGGGAGTGCGCAGAGGATGAAGGACCGGGCATTACATCCCAAGTCCTACTGGCCGAACTCGCGCTGCCCGCGGATGAGATGTATAGCTTTGAGTTGCCTGAGTCGAGGGAGAAGTTTTCCCGAACAGCACCGGCTAGGATAGGCACTCCGCTTTGACTGACCGCACCCAGCGTTTCGCGAAGCATTCCGGTTCGGGCTTACGCGCAGCAAGTCGGAGGCAAATTCACACCTGTCGTTGCTGGCGTTTTCTTCGGCTCTTTAAGCCTCGCTGTGACGAAGATACGGGGTTGAAGCGAATGGTTTTTTCAGTCGGCGGCTGCAGCGACTCAGTGGAAAAATCAGTGGGACGCCTTCATCGCGAGCCTCGCTTGGGGTACGGTCAATTGGGCATTCAACATTCCGCCTTCGGTAAATCCCAAAGAATTACACAAGCCGGCGTCGTCCGTGTCTAATCGCCCGACCCAGAAGTACTCGAGCGGACAAGTTGCTCACCCGACATCATCCGCTAGTCGCTCACTCCCGCCGAGCAGGAAGGCCTTTTGCAATGTACCGTGTCAGTCATTCCAATGGCTGGCTCTCCATGGGCTAGTAGACGACGCCGTTCCGTAGTTGGGTTCTTCCGTGCCACGAAGACTACTTGCCCCACGTAATAGCCAGCCACAAATTCTCCATCGAATTATTGTCGAAGAACAAATCAAGGGGCGGATGCTTGGCGTCCGTGACCGCCGACGGCAGGGGCTGGATATTGACCAGGTTTCCGGTGAGCAAGCCGCCCAGAGCCGGGTTCGCCATCAGTGCGTCGGAGACCCCGGTTTTCGCCCCATTGGTGTAAAGATTCACGGTGGTGGTTTGCGCGGTGGGCAGCATTTCCGCGAAGAACTCCACGGCGCGCAGGGGCGTTGACCCTGCAATCCCTTGCGCCCAGAAGGGGTAGAAGTCCGCCAGCAGCGCCAGGTTCAGTTCCGCCGTAAGCGTCGACTGGCTGATTGCGGCGCTCTGGAATTTCGCCCATTGCGTGGGGAACTGGTGGCGGATGGAGAACAGTTGCACGGACCCCACGGTTTGCGCGTTGTTGATCAGCGTTTGCAGGTTTTTGACGGCCGCGGCCTTCAGCACTTCGCCGCCTTCGCGAGCCGTGTAGCGTAAGTGCAGAATGACATCGGTAATCGTATCAAAGTCGAATTGCCGGACGTCGGAGGGCAGCGTCAGTTGCCATTGACTGTCGGCTATGCCCGCATTTTCAAAAGGTAGGTATCGCTCGTCTTTCAAATTCGTTTCGAACAGGCCGCTGTCTGACTGCGCGGAGCTGGTTACGATGGATTGCAACGTGCCATAATAATCATTGAAGCGGATATCGTCTGATCCCTCGCGTGCGTAGCCGGAGCCCAGGTTGGTACTGGTGCGAATGGTGCTCTTCTGCAGGCTGAGAGTGCAGTTGACGCTGGTGTAGGGACCGGCGACGCACGGCAGCGTGAGGGCGACGCTCTTGATGCGCCGGAAGTAATGGCTGGGTCCGTCGAAGTTAAATAACTCTTCGGGCAGTGTGAAGCTGCAAGTTCCGGTGGCGCGCAGTTGCACCACCGCCAGCGGATCGGCCTGCAACAAGCTGACGTGCTTCGTCAGTTCGTACTCGCGCTGGTTCAGATCGTGGTAGGCCATGTCCATGGTCTTGAGGTCGAGCATCAGCTTCTCCCCGGCCAGCAGGCCTTCCGTACCATCCTGATAGTTATACTGAATAAAAGTGAGCGTAGGATTGCCCAGCTCGCTCTGCAGGGCTCGCTCCGCCTTCTTGGCAACGTCAAAGGCCAGTTGAAACGCCTTGGAATAGAGCGCCTTCACCTCGCGCTTCATCCACGCATAGAAGCCGGTGGTGGTCTCTTTTACGGCAAATCCCCCGCCCACGTTGGCGCCGTTGAGGAAATCCACAACCTCTTGGGCGTTCTGCATCTGTACCTGGTGGTTGTCGTATTCTTTCTTAGCGATCGCTTCGCGAATCTGTGCGCCGCGCAACTGTTTGTAGATTTGGTTGATTTCGCCCAGCGCCACGTTGCTCTGGTAGACCCACTCCATCTCGCGCCGCGAGTACGTTCCCACTTTGGAAGCCTTGTTGGCCTCAAACGAATACTCCTCGGAGAATGCATGGGCCACGCCCACCAGGCCCGAGAAGATGTCGTGCAGGTGCATGCCGCCGAATTCCGTGGTTTCACCGACGCCCATGGGTTGGGCATGAATCTTGATCTCCGGAATGGCGGAAAGTCCGGAGCTAACGGAGTCGAGAGCGCTGCCGGCGATCTGGAAGTCGCGCGCGAGGCCCAGCTTGGTCAATTCCTCCACTTCGTGCGTGCTTAGCGTCTTCACTTCGCCATCGCTGACGGAAAGTGACGTGGTGGAGATGTCGGGCGTAATCGCGGTCAGCGCCACTTGCGGTTCACTGGTGGCGTCCGCCTGGGAGAAGTTGCCATTCTCCAGACTGCCTTCGTCAAGCGCGTCGAGTTGGGGAAGGCTGCTGCTGATCTGGGCCGCGGTGCGCCCCAACTGCAGTTGGTAGTAAGTGTACTTTTGGGTCGCGTTGGCGAGGGATTGCTCCAAGCCCTGCGTGGATTTTATCGCCTCCTGCCACTGCGAGTACTTCACCATTTCACCGAGGCCGAGCACTACGTTTTCGTGCTGGGCGCGCAGCAGGGCGAGCGATTCGTTATCCTGCTTCTCAATCGCCGAGAGCAAATTGCCGCCCAGCGATTTAACTTCCTGGCAGATTTCCGTGGCCTTGGAGAGCAAAAACTGGAATCGCACAAGGGGCAGCGGTTGATTGAGGCCGCTGACTACGGAGCTGATGTCCAGGCCCGCGGCGGCGGCGCGCACCAGCAGGGCCGGATCGATCGGCGGATCGTAAAGCGGCAGTTGCTGAAACACCCCTTGCAGGTTCAGGCTGTTGTGAATCTTGAACAGACGGTCGGCCACCGTGTCCCAGTAAGCCAGCATCTGGTCGTTCTGCGGAATGCAGAAGTAAAGCGTTTGGCCGATGCTGGCAAGAATCTGCGTGCCATTCGCGGGTACGCCCTGCCCTGCCACGGGCGCGATATCAAACGGAATGTCCACCTCCATGTCGACCAATGCATTGCTGAAGGCATCCAGCCCCTGCGCCCGCAGGGCGTTGTAGGTGAGCGTCTTTACCGTGCCCTTTTGCGGTACGGCCTGCGGCTTATCGCCCAGGATGTTGGCGGCCAGAATATAAATCTGCGTCGCCTCATTGATGGTCTCAATGGTGTATTGCTGAAACAGCGAATCCCCCCAGGCAATCAGGTTGTCGAGATAAGCCGTCACCGTCTTCAGCATGTACGCGGTGGGACGGAACGAGGCCACCACCCAGGGCTGAAACGGGTTCTGCTGCCACGCATAGATGCTGGCCTGAGTCTGCGCGGCGAGCTCCGGATCCTGCGGCTGGGAAAGATTTAGCAGGATCTGCTCAATCATCGTGACGTCCGTGTACTGGAACGGCTGAACCTTCCAGAAGCGCTCCGGTGTGGGCCCCGCGCTGTTGTCAGTGGGATTGAAAATGTAGTGGAACCAGTTTTGCGCGTCCTGAAATTGCTGATTCTGGCTCAGGTGAATGGCAATCATCAACGGCGCGTGAAAGAACAGCTCCCAGTTGTAGATGGAATACGCACCGCCGGAAGTGAAGTCCAGGTTGTTGAGCGGCCCGGGCTGGTTCACGTTGTCCCAGTCGGGATTGTAGTGCGTCGGGTCAAAGAGCGTTTGAAAGAAAAAGGGCTTGGGCAGGCCGCTTTGCAGCGCCACCGGCGTGTTGGCCGGAAGATCGATGGTGGAGCCATCGGCAGACAACACCGCATTGGCGGCGCCGTTCAGCAGATTCACCGAGGCGCCATCGGGAAGAATAATCGTGCCACTCGCCGTGGCCCACTGGATGCCGCTTCCCGACGATGCCGGTATACTGCCGGGCGTGGCCACGGTTACCGCGGCAGCGAGCTTTTCGGTGCTGCCGTTGGGAAGCACTACGGTCGAGCCCGCAGCAATCACCACCGTGGCGCCGTCGGGAAGGGTGACGGGCGTGCCGGCGGTCATGGGCAGACTGTTGCGCGCAATCGTGGCTGTGATGTTGGTCAGCAGCGTGGCCCGCGTGGTGCCCGGTTGCACCGTGAGCGGCTGAAGCGGCTGGCCCACAGGTGGGTTCGGCTGAGGCAGATACAACGTGTCGGAGTCCTGGAGTTCGGCGAAACCGCCATCATTCAGCCGCGCGATGAGCGCCGGGACGTAGGGATGGAAATGCGAAAAGAATTCATACGTCAAGCTGCGGTCGCGGATGGTGATGTAGGGTGGAAACTCCTGCCACAAGCCACCCTGATAGGTCTGGTAACCCCGGATGGCGGAATCCACGATGCTGTGAAAACTTTTCGCCATGATTTTCTCCCTCGAAATTGCGCTCTCTTCGTTGCCCAGCCCACGCAGCGCCGGGCTTGAGCCCGGCATTTCAGCCCGCAACGCGGGCATAGGCCACGACGCGAGCGCTTACATCCGGGCGTAGTTCCTTACGCCCCTTTGGGGGCTCGCGGCCTTGCCTCGATCCCACGCCCGGGGGCTCACGCCACGCGCTCTCACCTTACGCCCGTTTCACGAGCTGCCGCCGCGCGTCCTGCCCCGCCTACCCCGCAACCACGGTTGACGCCAGGGCTGCTCCCGGCACGGCCGAAATAATTTGCAGGTGGCTCAACGTCAAGCCTGCGGAGTTAACCACCGCCAGACCATTCGCGTTCACAGGACTGGCCGGGGCCGCGGGCGCATTCACCACTGATGTGGCCGGGACGGCGGCCGCTGCCAGATCAATGCCGCCCGCCTGCCCAATCAAAACGCCGCCATAGGAAATTACCGTGGCCGGAGCCACAGCCCAATCGGCCGACGTTTGCACGTTATAGATGGAATATACCGGGTCGGGATCGCCCATATCCGGCAGGGGCACCTGCGCGGAAACTGGAACCGTATCCACCAGATTGGGGTTCAGCCAGGCAATCGGCTTTGGCGGCGGCACTGCCCATCCCACCCATTCCGTAATCGTCGTCTCCGTCAGCGACGGCTGCACAAAGAAAGTCATTTCGTTGGTGGTTGCCTTGTGCGCCGTGTCCTTGTAGAAGAAGGGCGCCACCAGGCTTCCCGCCTGCCAGTAGGCCGGCTCACTCGAGTCAATGAACGGCGGCGCCACCGGATTGCCCGGGTCGAGGAGTGCAAAGTTATTCACGGAATCCAGAATCTGCTCCGTGTCCGGCAAACTCGTCTGGCCCTGAAGATTCGTTGCAAAGCTGGACGTCAGGTTCGCAGAGCCCGTGCGCAGCGTAGCGTCAATCGCGTAGGCGTTATACGGGCTGGCCTGCGCGACGGCGCCGTAATCAGTACTGAAGCCCGGGTCGCAGTTCTTGCTGGTCACGCGGAAGCCGTAATAGCCAAACGTGGGCCGGGCCTTCGTGTGGGGCTTTCCCGTGCTGACCGGATTCGTAAGTTGAACATCCAGCTGAATAAGCACTGCGCCTTCATTACCGCTGGAATCAACTTCTTTCGCCACGTGGACGTAAACATTCTGGTCGGGAGTGAAGCCGTCAAAAACATCTATGGGCGCGTAATTGTTGATGTCGGTTGAAATGCGCGTGCTCCACTTTTCCTGGAAGTATTCGCACCAGTGCAGTTGCACCTGCACCTGGGCTTGCGGCGCGGCTCCGTAAACTTTTTCGGCAAGATCATTGAACTTCATGCCGGTTAAAGTCGGATCGCTGGCCTTGGGGCCGGGAGGGGCGGGCGGGGCCAGCGCCTTGATGACGAAGGTGACCCAGAAAAGATTCAGGCGCCCTTTCCAGATTGCCATCACGATGTGATCGCTCTCGATGTCAGGAGTCACGGCGATCCACGGCGACCATTGCTTCTGGCTGTAGGTACGGTAGAAATATTTGTGCGGGTGGCCGTAAGTGCGTCCCAGCACGTGCAGCGTATCGACGCCGGGCGTGGTGGGATTCTGGTCGAGATAACTCGCCACAATATCCAGCCGGGCGCGCCCGTCGAGACCCTTTAAGTAGGTAAGGAAGGAGTCTTCCACCAGGTCACTGGTCACATCGCCCTGCAGCAGCGAACCCATCATCGCCTGGAACAGATCGGTCTGGTCGAGCCGCAACTCCGGGATCAACCAGTTTTCCGGATACAAAAAGATCTCGCGATTCGCCTGCCACACGCGATAACGCTTCATCCACTGCCACCAGTCGGCGTCAATGGCGTTGGGCGATACGTTACGCTCCGGGTGCATGGTGTTGCCGTCTTCCAGGTTCAGCAGGCAGCGCTGGATAAACGTCTGCACCGACGACATCGCCAGGCGCAGGCGCGACGTTTGCACCACCGGCTCCATGCCCGGGTCCACCAGGAAATATTCAAAGAGCTGGTTGGAATTCTCCAGCTCGAGGTAGTTCACCAGGTAGGCCACCAGGGCGTCGCGCTTCTTCTGCCGAAGCGGGTCGAAGACCGACTGGGCGACGGGCAACCACGCATCCGCCGTGTAGCGCGCCTTGACGGCATTCTTAAAGTTGGCGGCAATGGCGTCGGGCGACGGCGGGGCCGCCGAGACAATGGCCGTCGCCGCCGTGAGGGCCGCCACCGGAATGCCCACGGTCTGCTGCAGCTTCAACGCCTCCCAAAGCCGGCGGACTCCGCGGTCATCGGCGAAATCACCCAGCGCCGTCACCTGCAGGCTGGTTCCACTCGTGGTTTCTTTGACGAAGCCAAAGTACTTGCCAAGTTCGCGGACCACTTGCGGATCACGGCGTGTAAGGTTGGCGAGCGCCGTCCAGGGAGCAGCGGGGTTTAGATTCGAACTGAAGGTGCCGGCGGCTTCCGCAAAAACTTGCCCGACATTTTCGAAAACGTCGATCAGGCCGTCGGTCTTGCCGGCGGGACCGTTGCGCAGGTTCGCATAGTCCGCCAGCGTCAGGAATTGCGAAAACAGCACCACGGCGTTGGCCACGGAATCATCGCTCGCCTCGGTGGGCAGCAAGCTGAGATTAAAGTCGTTGAATGACGCCGCGTTGGCCGCGAGATAGGCCACTTCCCGCTCGTCCAACCCAGTGACTTGCAGGATTTGCAAAACCTTCGCGAGCAGAACCTGCGCCCGGGCAAAGGCCGCGACCGCCTGCTGCGGGTACAGAATGACTTGCGCCAGGGGGCCTTTGGGCAAATTTTCGCCCTGAATCAGCAGGCTGGCCCCGTTCGCTCCGAGAGTGCCGAAGTCGAGCGTGAAGTGATAGGCGGCGCCGCCCTTCAGATCCACAAATTGACTCAGTTCAGTATTGTCCGCGGCTGCGGGAGTCAACGGAGAGATGATCGGGTTGGTAAAGAGGCTGGTGGGGTCGGGCGAATCGAGATCGAACGCTGCCGTCACTCCTGCGTTCCCGAGTTCGGCAAAAAAGCGATAAGGACCGTCGGTAGAAACCTGAAGATAGCCCTCAAAATGCGCGCTGCCGGTGCCCGCTTTGCCCGCGTTGGGATTGGTGGAGTCAGTGGTAGCCGCGGTGGCGGCGGTTCCCATCGCGAGCGCGGCGCCCGTTCGGTTAGCCGAGGCATAGTAGGTAGCGCTTACCCCCTGCTGTCCCACCCCGAGGAAGGCGCCTAGCAAGGAGCTGCCGGGATTGCTGGGGTCGGTCAATAAAGCGGTGTCAGTGGCGAGCGCCGATGTCAGCGACAAATTGGCGCCAAGGTTTGAGGCCAATCCTTGCAAGATGAATCCTGTTGAGAGCATTTGCGCTTGGAGCGGCAGAAAGACGTTAACCAGTTCCGCCTTCACCAGACGCTGCATGGCGGCCGGATCGCTGCCCAGGAGCGGCTGCACGAATGTGTCGAGGTCGGCGGCGGTGACGGTGAGAAGGTTTATCGCGAGATTCTGGAACAGCTGGACGGCCTGGTTGCGCACGGTCTGTAACAGCGCGGCCAAAGTGGTTGAGGCTGGAATCAGCGCGCCGAGCGCCACGCGGCTGGCGTCCGTCAAGGCACCCTGGTAAGTGAGAGTCTGGGTCTCGCTCGCGGCGTTATAACTCACATGGATTGCCGGATTCCCGGCGAACACGGCGGCACTGATCTGGGTCGCGGCCGCCACTCCCGTTTGGGTGGCCTGGTAGGTTTGGGCGTTGGCCATCATCGCCAGCACCGCCCCCAGCATGGACCGGTAGGCGGGCATGGCCTGCGCCTGAACGTTATTCAGTAATGTCGCCAAGCTCGCAGAGTTGTCAATTCCGGTCAAAATGGCCTTTTTGGCATCCGTCAACACCCCGCGGTAAGCCAGCCACTGGAGCTTGTCCGCCTGGTCGTAACTTAAACTCAACGCGGGGTCTTTGGCAGTGAGGGGACTGGCGTTCACCGCCGTCACCACACCGGTCAAAACTGCCTCATACTCCGCCATGCTCGACCAGACTCCCAGGATGTTGCCCACACTCTGGGCGAACGTCGCTTGCACCTGTGCCTCGAGGCCCGCCAGCAGTCCCGCAAAAAGAGGTGAGGCGTTGAGCAGCACCAGGCTTGCCTTCTGCCAATCCTGCAGAACGCCCGTGTAACTTATTGACTGGGTCTCAGTGGTGGAATCGTAAGCGAACGTGAGCCCCGCGACACTCGCGAACGGGGTGGGATCAATCTGGTTGGCCGGCGCCACTCCCCCTTGCGAGGCCGTATAGGTTTGGGTGTTGGATAGCTGAGTAAACAACGGCTGCAGAATTGTCGCCGGAATCAAGCCCGAAAGGCTCTGCTCAACCAGGCTTTCCGGCATCTGCATTAGGTCCGAGGGAACGGCTTCCTGCGCCTGGATTTGCTGCAAACCGCTGGCAAGGGATTGCACCAGGGTGATTAGCGCATTGGGGTCAGGCGCGTACTCGCCCACCGGGTCAAATTGCTGACGCAGCAGGTATTGCAGATCCTCGACGGTGAATCCGCTGGCACCGACGAATCCCACCTGCTTCACAAAAGCCAACGTAGAATTTGACAGGATGTCGTCCGCCAGAAACGCGAGCGGATTGCCCGAAAGTGCCCGGAAGGGATTTAATCCCGACATCACTCGCAGACTGATCATATCCTCGACTGAAAGTTGAAGACATTTGGCGAGCGTGCTGTAACGATAGCAGATGGAGATATTCGTGAGCGAAAAGTTGGGCACAGGGCCGCTCACCGTGGTGACTGTGGTCACGGCAGTGCCGGCATCGGCCAAAATGTCGGCAACCTCGACCGCCGTCAGCCCCAGTACTCCCTGCAAAGCCGTCTGGTGGTTGGCCAGCGGGTCCGTCGGTGCGCCGGGAAACAGCCCGTTCGGATCGTCGAATGCCGCGTCATTGTTCAGCACGCTCGACGTCAGGAAAAGCTGGGCGTACGGAGGGTTCTCCCCATGCACGCTCAAGCTGGTCCACAGCGGAAGCAGCGCCACACGTCCCATCGCCGGAGCGAGGCGTGTATTCAGGTCGTCGAGGTGCGCAAGATATACCAGTGCCGTCTTCCAGGCGGAGCTGAAAGCGGAGGCAAAGTTTGCGGCGCTCCAGGCGGGGACGGTACTCGCCGGGAAAAACGTCTGCAGCGCGCGGTCGGTCTCCCGCAAGCTCCATCCCAGCTTTTTCCAGAGCCGCACAAACAGGCTGAGCTTCAAGAAGTCGAGCGGCTGAGCAGCCGAGCCGTCCGCATACTGCAGCGTGGTGCTGGTAAAATCGCAGCCTGAATCGGGATCCGCCAGCACCAGCACGCTTTTGGAGAAATTTGCGGGTAAAACGCCCTTCAGCCACGTCGCCGCGTCAAACGACGGGTACTGGGGCTTGTAGGCCGCGGTAATCGCTGTGAGTTGGGCGGCAAAATTGGCCGCATCTGTGGCCGAAAGCGCCGCATAACCCGGTTGTGACGTGTAGCTGAAGGCGTCACTGATATTGAGGCCGAGGCGGTTGAACTGAAAAATCAGGGCGTACAAAGAAGGGTTCAGGAAGCCTGTGGTCACGAGGTCAGTAAGTTCTTGATAGGTGAGCCCCAGCAACTGGGACAAATTTTCAGCTGACTTCAATGGCGGGACGATGAACTGACTCGGGTCGGAGGCATCAACCTGACCATTAAGCGCCGTGTTCTGATCGCCATAACCATACAACTTAAACCAATTTTGTACCGAAGGCTGGGCGCTCGAAAGGTCGAAGGTGGTCAAGACGGCGTACTCGACCGGCGCGAGGCCCAGCGCCTCCGCGTAAATCTGCGCGCGATAGTACGGGTGGTTGTTGGCGTCGGTAAACAGCTCAAGATGGTCGACCGGGCGCAACGTTTCCAGTGCCGGAGCCAAGGGGGTTTTGTAGTAGTTCATGAAACCCCGCACCGTCTCAATCCACAGATCAAAGGGCAGCCCCAGCGGATATTCCGCCTGCTTGAGCGTGGTGCTATACACTTGAGGAAGAACGTGTTGCGGCTCGGCGGTCAGCTGCGCCGTGGTGGCTGTGCCGGTGTCGTAGGCAGCCCCGCCGTCGAGCTTATTGTTGGCGATAAAGTACTCAAGTATTTCGTTCACCAGGTCGATGTAAGGCATGGCGGTATTGGTGTTCTCGCACGTCAAGGGCAGCGCACCCAAATCCGGGCGGCGGCCGGCAATTACCGGAGGATTGCCAATCAGCACGTCGAGCGGAGTGCACGTCGCCGCGTTCGCGCCCGACTTGCGCAGGTACTCGAGCAGATCCACAAAGTACGCGGCGGGGCTCAACACGGAGCGGCAATCCGCGCACTGGCAGAAGTCCATGGAGCCGAACAGGGTGGCCATGGTAGGAAATTGCTGCACGATCGCGTTCTTGGCGTTTTGCCGGTCCGCGCTCGATCCGGAAAGCGCATAAACGGGTGCGCTGGTGTCGAGCTGCTTGGCCATGGCAAAGAAGTTGAACACCACGCTGGTGGATTGCTGAGACTGCGCGTAGGTCAGCGAGGCTTCCGCAGCGGAGGGGAATCCGGCCGAATACTTTGCCGTAAACTCTTCCGGCGGGTGCGAAGCAATGTCAAATGCCGAGGTGAAGCCGGCAGTAAGGGCTGCTTGCCGCGACTCGTCGCTGGGCGTCACCTGATGCAGGCGGTGCAGCGTCTTGAGGCTGGCTGTGGTGGGGCCATCCAGGGCCGGTAAAGTTTTGGGGTTGTCCAACAGGAACCGGTTAAGGGGCGTGCGGCCCAATTCATATCCCAGCGCTTCCGCGGCCCGCAGGAAGCCTGACAGGTTGGTGACCGTGGTGCCGGTGGCGGCGGGGATGACCAGTTCCTTGTTGTCAAGCATCTGAGCGGCAACCCGGGTGGGGAAACTTACCCTCACCTTGCGAGCCATGTCTGCCGAGTAAGCGGCAAGGCGCGCTTGGTTGTTGGCCCCCGTATAAATGGCCGGAATCAGTGCGCCCAGTGCCGCATCGCCCCCGCTGCCGGCCAGCGCCGTAAGGGCGGCCGACCACGTGGCGGGCTGGTGATAATTCTTGTCCGCCAGGTGCGAGAGGTCGGCGGCAGAGCCAATATCGGCCGCCAATTTCTGCGCCAGCGCCGCGTTATTGAAAGTGAGGTGCAGGAATTTCCCTTGAAGCTGTAAGGCCTGTAAAGTGGTGGCCGGGATATTGAGCGCCGCGGCCTGCGTCCACAGACTCGCGTCTTCGCCCGGCGTGAGGTTGAAATAAAGGTTGGCAAAGGCCGTCTGCTGAGCCGCAGGCACGGTGGCAATGAGGGCGCTGAAGCTGGAAACCCCGCCCGGGGTTGTGAGCTTCAGGCCGGTGTTGGTGGCAAACGTCTGGAATTCGGTTGTGGCGGTCGCGATCTGGTCCGTGTTCAAACTAACGATGCCGGCGCTGCTGGCCTTGGCGAGCGCCGTCTTAATCGTGGCCGCGGGCACCATGGCAAGCTGGGTTGGGTCAGTGGGCAGGCCAATTCGGAACAGGGCGTAGAGGACATCTTGTCCCAGTCCCACGGCGGTGGCTTGCTGGGCCGCAGTAGCCGCCAGAGCCACCAGCCGCGCGTCCCAACTGGTGTTCTGGGTCACCAAGGTAAGGTCCTGACGCGTGGCATCCTCCTGCGCCTGGGCGAGATTGGCGATGCCGCCGATGTGCGTCTGCATGTCCGTAGCGAGGCGCGTGTATTCTGGCGCGAGGGGCAGCACGCTGATGGGGACCACCAGATTCAGCGTTTCCGCCACCCCGGCATTGAACAGGGTGTTCGAGATGGTGACTTCCTGTCCTGCCGCATTCAATACCCGCACCTGGAGGTTGGCCGGGATGCCGACCGCAAGACTATAGGAGAAGGAGTAACTGCCCTGCGCGCCGCTTTTGGCTTCGCCCAGCAACGTGTCCTTACCGGCGAAACCGATAGTGTAGAGCCGCGCAGTAACCGCTGCGGCCGGGGCGCCATTATCGAATACCAATACGCCCTGAAGCGAGTGAGGAATGGGCGGCGCTACCGCAGTGTTGCTGACGATCGGTGTCAAAGCCATGTGAATCCTCCGAAAACGATGGCGCAATCTTGAACCGCTCATTCGGCGCAAGCGCCGCGTTGTGATGCGTAAACATCACTGCCTATGCGCTCGCGCACGTCCAGGCATGGCCCTGCATCCCCCAGCGGACGGTCTCACCAGGCCGTGGAAATCCAAACAACTTGTCACCGCAAAAAATGAATTCAATAGCCCGGTGCAGCGTCACCGAAACGCCCGCCCCACGCGTAGTCCGACCCTGAACGTCCGTAGCGCCCGCGTCCGGCTGGGAATGCGCGTTTTCCGGCACTACCTTTGGCGAGCTACAAGAGGATGCTGCGACCTGTCGCTCGGTCGTGGGCCGCAACAACCCACGGATATGAAAGAGCGGCGATAAATCGCCGCACTCCAAATCCCCTCATAACGCCAACTTTAACCAGAGCCCGACGAACACCGTTGGTTTGAGCATGGTCACTTGGCTCAGCGTGGCTTGGGGCGATCCGGTCGCATCCAGCGGCCCGCCCGGTGTGGGCAAGGTGATGGGCCCCGAACCCACCGGCCCAGCGCCTCCGACCACGACCGATCCGGTAAAGCTGGCAAGCTCCCGCGGGTACTTGAGCGGGCCCGGGGCATCATAGAAGAGCCCGGAATTATTGAACTTGTACCCAAATCGCTTGGCCTGCTCCGCGAAGGCATGCTCCGTCGCCTTCTTGTAGGTGGGCTCCTTGGCGTTCACGCCATTCGAATCTGGGCTGAAGGTCAGTTCATTTTTGGGCCCGACTACTGCAGCGGTGATACCTATCTTAAAAATACCTCCAAAGTAGTTGTTCTGAACCGGCGCGGCCACGGGGTAGCTATCCACGCCGATCTCCAGGGCGTCTTTCCGAATGGACACGGTCTTGAAGATGGCGGGCAATCCCTGCGGCTTCAGTATGCCGGCCGCGAGCGTGGCGGGGACCACATAGGCCACGACGGGCGCGGATTTCTGGTCAAGCTTGGGAATCAGCTTGCCGGCAAATCCGCCCACGTCGGAGTCAGGATTGCGATCGGTGCTTAACTTTGCCGGGCCGGGACTGGAGGGGTCGGTGACCGGTCCGAACCTGGGCTCCGCCAGTTTCTCCTCGGTCAGCGCGCCTGCCTTCAAGACCACCTCCGCAGTAACCGAAAAAGGATCCACGGCTTGTGACGACGCCAGCTGTTTCTTGAGGTCGTCATGCTTCCGCTGCTCGGTGATTTCCTCCGCCGACTTGGCGCCCGGTTTGGCCTTGATTTCCTTGGCCGAGCGCGGATCTTTGGTCCAGGGCTCCGGCGTTGGCGAGGCTTTGGGACCGGTGGGGCCGGGCTGGGCGTTGATGGCCAGCCACAGAGACGTAAGAGCGGTGGGCGGAAAGAACTCGTGCGTAAGGTCGCGGAAAAACCAATCCGTCTTGCCATCGGTATCGAGTTTCGTTGCGGGGTTGCATGAGGCATAGCGATACATATTGGTGCCGCCGGCGAGGCCCGCGGGGTCCGTGGCCGTCCATCGTCCCAGCCACGGCGCGTAGTAGCGCGCCCCAACGTAGTACAGGCCGGTTTCCTCGTCGCGCTCTTTGCCGATAAAGCGATAGCGCTTCAGGCTGGCCTCCACGGAACTACGTCCGGGCTGGTAGGACGTGGCGCCGTAAATGTAATACTCCTCGTAGGTAATAATCATCCCAGCATTATCCAGTTCAAGCGTCGCTGAGCCCAGATGATTGGTGAACTGGTAGCGGATGGCGGGCGCAGGCGCGGCAACGGGCGAGGCGGTGTTGAGGGTATTGGTTTCCACCAGCGCCAGGCACTGCTTGCCTTCGTTCACGTGCAAGGTTTGGCGCTCCAGGGTCACATTTGTGCCCGTGCCGTCAAACTCGCGATAAACCTCATAATCGCCCAGGTAGATGCGGTCAGTAGTGCGCGTGGGCGTTTGCCCTGCCGCCGCCTGCCCCTCCGTAATCTTTCGCACCCGCTGCCCCGCGGCGTCATAAACGTAATACGTGATTTCCGGCGTCCCAGCATTCACCGCCTGCTGGGAGGAGGCCAGCAGACGGTCGGCAAAGTCCCAGCGCATTAGCGGCAGGTGGGGCATCTGTGCCATATTGCCGTGCCCGTCATAGGTGTAGCGGGCGGAATAGGGGGCGGTGGAGGAATCGCCGGGCATGCTGCTGCTCAGCAGCCGGTTGCTCAACGGGTCATAGGCGTAAAGGCGCGTCCAACTGCCATTGGTGGCTTGATGAACGAGGGATTGGATGTTGCCCACCATGTCGTACTGGAACTGCTCCGTGTAGGCGCGCATGGCCGTGCCATCGCCCGGCTGCGGCAGGCCCACGCGCGGCGCGTCGTTCCAATCGTATTCGGGCGCGGCGGCTTGCGCGGCGTGTTCCCGCCCGCTCGCCTGCACCACACGGTAGAGCGCGTCATACTGATAGAGGGCGGTTGCGGTGACCACGGCGTTATTGAAGAACACCGCCGGCTGGGCGGCGTCAGCCACCTGGGTAACGTTGCCCACGGGGTCGTAGGTGAGCGTCAAATCCTGCAGCAGGGCGTTGTCCGATGCCCGGGTGGTTTGGACGCGCGTCATGCGGAACGTCAGCGGATCGTAGGTAAAGCTGGTGCTCACGCCATTCGCATAATCGCAGAGCACGCGCAAGCCCTTGGCGTCGTAGAGAACGTTTGAAAGAAACGGCGTAGACGTGGCCGCGCCTTGCAGGTTCACGCTCACCGTGGCCAGCAAATTCGCTTCGTTGTAGGTGGGCACGGTGATACTGCCATCGGGAGTGGTGATGGCGATTGAGCGATTTAGCGCGTCGTAGCGCGTGGCCGAGGTTACATCCAGCTCAAACGTGGGCGTAGCGGTTAACCAATTCGTTAAGTTCTTGTAGTCCGACAGAAGCTGCCGGCGGCTCGCAAGCAGGTTGCCCTTGAAGTCAAAGCCCTGGTCCCTGTTGGTCGAGTTGTTGTGCGCCAGGTTGGTTACCACGCCCGCCTGGTCGCAGTGTTGGAAAATGCGGGTGCGCAAGTTCAGTGTCTGGTTGTTCGCCTGGCCCTCGCCGTAGACGGTCGTCTCAAACTGAATTTCCCCCGCCAGCGTACGCGGGTCGGAGTTCGCGGCATCGGTGCCGAGAACAAACTGGCCGGTGGCGCGCTGCAGGCCATCGTAGGTGGTGCGAAAATTGTGGCCGCGATTGTCCCAGGCGCGAATGGATTTCCCCGCCGCGTTGTTCAGAATCCAGCGCTCGCCCGCGTCCACATTCGACTGGTGAATGTGCGTGCCCAGCATGTCGTAGTCATAGTTCATCACCGTGCGATTGAGCGCGTCAGTGATGGTTCGCTGATTGTTCTGGATGTCGAGCCCCACGTGGGTGAGGTACTTGCCCGCGGCGCCGTTGTCGGCAACGGTTAGGAAACTGCGGCCAAGGCTGTCAAGATAAGCGGTGGCCGGGGTCTTCGCCTGGGCGGCGGCCTTGTTGGCAGCGTCCTGCTCCTGCGGGCCCAGGCCGCCGCTCGCGCGCTGGGTATACCAGGTGGGGGAATAGTCGGCAGCGGGCAGCAATTGGAAATAGTCGCCAACATCGAGGTCGGCAGTTGGATCGGCCTGCAACACGGTGTCAGTGACGTCCCACGTGTCTTGCCGCCAGACGTCAAACAGCACCTTATCGTAGGTGTGGTTCGGGTGCAAAGTGGCGACCACGCGGCCTATGGGATCGTAAAAGACGATGGCGCTTACGCCCACTTGCATCCCGAATTCAAACTGGTGTCCCTTGGTCGAAAGCTGCGAAAAAAACGGCTCATACTGGCGAACGGGCTTGGCCTTGTTATTGAAAATCGTCCACCCGCTCGCCACCCACCGCGGGTTTACCGTAGGGCCGCCATCCACCACCGGCCCCGGCTCCGCCTGGCCTTTGCGCAGGATTTCGCGGCTGAAGCCGTCAGAATAAACAAAGGTAATTTGCAGGTTACTCTGCTGATTGGGCGCGAGGTCACTGACGTGCGTTTCCCGTGCAATCGTTGACGCGAATACGGGCTGCCACCCGGTGGGGTCCGTGGGTGCGGCGGCGCGCGACGTTTGGAACACGTTCAGATCATAGATGTAGCGCGACGTGGCCGTTCCCAACAGCGCCGGGGCGAGCGTGTGGGGGTCCGCGGCGTTGTAGTAATCGTCAATCTGCTGCTGCGTGAGGTCGGCAGTAAAGCCCGTGAGCGAGTCGCCCAGATGCTCGCTGGTCTTCCCCATCACCGCCATGCCCACCACCATGCCCATCGCGTCGAAGGCGCATGCCGACTGGTTCCCGTTCGAGTCGGTGAAAAGCTGGGCCTGCAGGGCGCGGTAGTCATAGGCGACGCTTGCGGTGTTGCCGGCGGGGTCGAGGGAAGAGAGCACATAGAGGAAGTTCGGCAGGTCGTACACTACGGAAGCGGCGTTGCCAAACGGGTCCTCAAAACGCTGAGTCGCGTAAAAAGCCTGCGCGGCCTCTGCCTGCTCCTGCTGCGGGGTCGAAGGCGCGCCGATAAAGTAGGTGCGCCCGGAGGGTATCCACCAGTGGCCGTCGCCATCCAGATCGACGTAACCTCCGCCATCGGCGGCCACGCTGGCCATCACGCTCGCGGGGGTGGGCATGAGCGCCGTGGAGCTGCGCTCAAACACCTGGGTGATGAGGCCGGGGGTAAACGCCATTTTGTAGGCGCAACCCGCGAGCGCCAGCGATTCCATGGTCCCCAGCGGCAGCAGCGCGTTGGGGTCGTTCGCCGCCGCCCCCACATCATCAGGCCGATACAAGGTGCGTAAACACTGGATCAAACGCCGGTAAGGCTGACCCGCAACCAGGTTGCCGGGGTTCACATTCTCGAACAGCACATCGTGATTGCCGTCCGTGGCGGTTGCAAGCTTCAGCCCGACCTCGCCGAAGCCAAACAGGTTGGTAATTCCGGCCAGGGCCGAGTCCGGCTGAAATTGCAGCAACTCATACACGCTTGCCTGCGCGGCGAGCGGGGCGCGGTAAGCGTCGGCGGCAATCACCGCCTTGGTAAACGTGTTTTCCGCGTACGTGGAGAGCACGACGCTTTGCCGGGCCTGGTCAGCGGGCTGCAGCGTGGGGTCAAGATAGCGGCGGCCGTAGCCAATCGAGAGCGATTGCAGCACATTGCCGTAGGCATCAACCGCCAGGGTCATGGAGTGCGTCACCCGGGGGTCGGCGGCATTGATGGCATTGGCGGGCGGGGCGCTGGGGTCGGCCAGGGTGTTGCCCACCACCTTGAAAAGCTGGCGCTCATAGTGGTAATCAATGGCTTCGCGCGCGTGACTGAGAAACACGCCGAATTCATTGGGCCCCTGCGGCTGGAACATCTCAATGGTGTAATTGCGCTCGGAAGCGCTGTAAGGACGGTCAGCCTGCGCCGTGCCATCCAGCGCATAAACTTCCTGGCGCAAAACTGAGCCGCGCAGGGAACGGCAGGCTTCGCGCATCTCCTCACCGGAGAGGTCGTAATCAATGCGCGTGCCATCGGCCAGAAGGATCTGGGTGGGCAGCAGAGTATCGGGCAGCAGCATCGCCTGCTGCTGCGCCTCGCTTAAGCCCGCGATCGCCTGGTTGGCATCGCCTTCCTGGTAATACTCGTGGGCGAGAAATTTGGAGATCCGGTTCTCACCAAAAAACGCGCCGGTGTGATACCAGGTTTTGGTGAGGACGGGCGGCACGTTGGAAGCCGGATTGATATTGCTGCCGGCGGGGAAGGCGCTGGAGGTGGTGAGCGTCGCATACTGTTCGCTGTCCCACTGGTCGACGCGGGCAAATCCACGGAATTCGCGTTCCACGCCGTCATAATATCCATGGTGATAAGCGTATTGAGTTACAAAATGGTTGCGGCTGATGTAATCGTAGGTTTCAATCTGCTCCACAACTTGCACGGGGAAAGGCAGCCGGGTGAGCCACGGCGCTCCCGCCATCTTATCGGCCACATAGAATTTGGTGGAAGGAGCGTAGTGGATGCGCGTCTCGCCGCCCAGATTGTTGGTGGCATTCACCAGCAGATGAGGCTTCTGCCCGCCCATCAAATCAATGTACCGCATGGGCTGGCCCGCATTGCTCGCGAGCGGCGACGACCAGGCAAGACAGCTCGTGCCATTGCCCAACAAATCGAGCGCGGTGGCGGTGGAAAGGTTGTCAATCGCGGGAAAGTGGCTCAAAGTGCGCTTCTGGCCATAGGCATTGCCCGACTGGCTGAAGTAAAGGTCCACTCGATTGCGCGTGAAATAGATGATGTCGGCGGTTCCCGAGCCATCAATGTCAGCCAGGCGGATGCGGCGCGGGTCAAACAACTCCGGGCGATCGAACCACGGGGAACCGTCCATGGTGACCTTGGCGCCAAAACGGCCGTAGCCAAGGTTGGGCCAATAGCACACTTCGCCCAGGCGGATGCGCACGAGGTCCGTCAATCCATCGCCCGACATGTCAGCAAGAAAAATGGTTTCCGTACTGTCGGCAAAGACCAGTTGCGGGCCCGCCTCTTCATCAAGCGACTGCGCCACACGCTGCGCGGGACCAAAGCCGTCGGTCGAAAGCGAGTTGTGCCACCAGAAAGCGTTGTCTTCACTGATCAGTAAATCGGCAAAGCCGTCACCCGTGAGGTCAATGAATTTCAGATTGGGATTGCGCCAGTCGATCACGGGGTTCGAGGGAAACGGCGCAAAAGGCTCCCAATCCGCGTCCGGGGTGCGCGCATAAAAACCGGGCGTGGGCGGGTTGAAATCCACTAGATCGATGCGGCCGTCGCCCGAGAGGTCCATCAACTGCTGCCGGCCATTACCGAGCGCGGCGAGTGTGGGCTTGCGCTCAACCACTTGCACCGGGCCAAACTGCGGCAGGGTGATGGGCACGCCGTTCTCCGCCTGCTGATTCGCCGCACTCAGGTTCGGCTTGTAGAACCAGGCGTTGCCCTGCTCGGTGAGAATTCCTGACAGGCCCTCGCCATCGAGATCCACCCAGCGATAGTTTTGGCTATCGAGGCCGCTGGGCAAATTCTGAAGGCTCGCGGCGTCAACGTCACGCACGGTTTCGTCAATCACCGCCGCGGTGTATTGAAATTCGAGAGGCGGCAGCGATTTGGAAAGATAGCCGCCGGCTGCCTGGCGCACGTAACCGGTCTGCGCGGCCGCGAGCAGCAGTGAGTAAAACGGCGCGGTGGGGTCAGCGGGCGGCTGCGCAAACTGCGCGTGGGTGAAGTCCGTGGAACGCACCAGGCAATCGGCGCCCACGTTTGCGGCCTGGGGAAAATTGTGGAACATCAGCACGCGGCGGCAAAGGCGGTAAGTGCGCACTTCAAACGTCGGCCGGTAGGTGGAATAGGCGTCGGCGCGGCAGGTCCAACTGAGGCCCGGTTCCACGGGCTGCGGATTCGCCAAGTCGTGATCGCCGTAGTCAAGCACTAGCTTGAAGCACCAGTCCGTTGGTAGAGCGACCGGGGCTTCAACAATGAGGTTGGGAAAATAAGGCGTGCGATTGCCGTAAAAAACGTATTGCAGATAGCGCTGGGCGGAGCGCGTATCGCCGGTGCGATTGCTTTCAGGCGCGGCGGTCGCGTCTACGCCCGTCGAGTCTTCCGGCTTGTATTGGTACGAGATGACGTTGCCTTTGTCGTCGGAACTCTCGCAAATGAGCCAGATGAAAATGCGCGTGGGGTCAGCGGGGTCGAACACGCGGCTGCCGGAGGAGCGGCCGTACCAGGTGGTGATGTTGTCTTTGCTGATCGACCGCCAAAAGGCATCTGACGGGTCTGCGACGTTTGCCCAGCGCTCAATGCGCGCGAACAGGCCTTCTACCCGGGGACGATAGGTCTCGACCGCATACTGTTGGCCGTACAGCATGCGGGTGGGTGTGGGAGATTGGCGTGCCCACGCGCCATTGCTCTCAACCAGGACGGGCATCAGGTCTTCGGCGCCCGACAAGATGAAAACGTCAGACTCCTCGGTGTCAACGTACTGCGGCAGGCCCTTGTCGGTCTTGCGCGTGATCGAAGGCAGGCTGAGCGTCCAACCGAATCCGAACGCACTATTGCCGGCGCCAGAGTCGTAGGCCAGGGCAAGTTGTGGGCCAAAGCCCGAGCGGCCGGGACTGATATAAATGGGTACGGACATCGACCCCGTGCCGGTGACGGGATTGGCGGTAAACTTTTCCCCAATTCCGCGAATCGCGCCGCCACCCTTGGGCAGGCTCAATTGCGGCGCGGCGACGGTGAAGTGCTGCTCCGGCGGCTTCGTGCGAGGATCGGTGGAACCTGAAGTTTCCGGCATAGATTTTCGAGAACGTGCTTGCCCGGGCCGCGCCATTTCCGATCAACAGCGGGCCGGCGTCCGCCCGGGCTTGCCCAGACACGGACACCCGAGGTGCAGGGCTGCGTGTACTCGCCGCACTGTGTGCAGCACGCGGACATATTCTCCGCAGCGTATTGTGAGGGGTCGTCTTCTGCTGCCGCTTGCGGCCCGCTCCTTGCACGTTCCTGAGGAAAATTGAACTGCCTTCTGTCGCTGTAGCCTTAACCCACGCAGGAACACCCGAAAAGGTAACCCGGCGGTCGGAACCAGAAATTACCTGGTTATCGATGACTCTGGTGGCAACGACTGTCCCAAAAGAGGTGCTATTTGTCAAGTGAAATTTGCGCGGTGTGGAGAGGGTGGGAAATTTCGCTAGGGAACGGGAAGGGTGAGGTGTCCAAGTCATGGCAATTGTCCGCACCAAGGCTTCCTTCGGACGAAGAGCGGTTACTGGTGGCCACGACCCCGATCTTGGGCTGGTAAGTGATTAAAGCGAAGAGTCTTCATGTAATGAGAGTTTTCATTTCGAAGGCGACCGTCGTCCGGGCAGCTCGGCGTCACCTCAAAAACATGCCAGGTCTCATCAGTGAGCAGCATCGGGCAGCTAGCGTGCCTCGTGGTAGAGGCTTGCGATTGCGCCAGCCGGGAGCTGACGCCGGCGATCTCGTGAACCTACACGCCAGTCCCGGCGGCGATTGCCGGTGACCTTTTGGCTGAAAAGATTATGAGGAACCGGCCATCGGGCGACGCGGCCGCGGGGCATTCCGGCCACCATGCCTTGACCTCTCGCAGCCATTTGGCAAGCTTCTGGCGGAAATCCCGCTCTCGTCCGTACTCTTTTGAGCCCAATTGCTGGCACAAACCCATGCTTCCGAACAGAGGTATACGAGCCTGCTGGCCTGCCTCGATCGTCCAACTTCTCCAAGCGAGCCAGACATACAGGTCAAGAATGCCGGGAGCATTGGCTAGGGCGGCTACTACTCGGCGTTCGATCGGAATCTTGTGGCGGTCGATTTCGTTGTGGAAGGCCTCGCTCAGGGTAATCGTATTTCCGAGTTCATCGCCGTTTTGCGGCGAAGGTTGCTCGCGGTTGTACCAGATGTGCATGCGATCGAAAAAGTGGAAACGCGCGGAATCTAGCACGACGGCTTTCTGGCGCTGCTCTTCCGTGCCGAAAAAGATGGTAGCGCCAAAGATGCGTTGGAAGCCTTGAACGATCCTAGCGTAGTGATGACCGTTTTTGGGCAGTTCGAAGTAGTCGAGCATCTGAGACGGACAGGCAAACCTGACCAGCCGACTCTTCTGGAGCACAGCGAGGGTGGCGACCCAAACAGGGATGAGGCGGTCCTGGCCGAACGGGACAGGCGTTTCATAATGCACCTTCCACAGTAGCGTTTGGGGATACTCTGCGTTTTTGCAGTTTAGTCGAGTTGCGCACCCGCTCTTGGAGTTTCTGTTCGTCCGATGCGTCCAGGGTAATCCAGTAGGGGCTTCGACAATTGATCTGCCGCGCCTGGATCCGGCGACGCCTGATCCAATAGTAGACGACGTACTTGTTGACTCCAAAGCGTTGGGCCACCTGTGGCACGGTCAACTCCTCCGGCCTCTGGAGTGTCACGGAAGGAATCTGATAGCGCCAACGGATCCACCGCACGATTCGTGTGGAATACGGCTTACCTTTGGGACTGGCATGCCCTTCACGATGGAGCTGGTTGGCGATCTCCGCATCGGTTAAGCCGTGCGCCAGATCCCGGACTTTGTCGACCACTGCGACCGGATACCGCACGCGATCGGCAATGGGAGGTGGGAGTTGCACCGTGAGATGGGTCGAGGCCCCGCCCTGCCAGCGAAGGTGAAGCAAGAGTTGCCTGGAAGGGGAGGGTTTCTCGACGGTAATATCCTTGAGGAGCAGCCGCAACATCCGTTTGCGGTCCTTGGCCTGCGTGGTCGGGGCATGCCACACCCGCGGTAAATCCTGGGCCAGCGCGAGGACTTTTGCCTTCTGCTCGGGAGTGGCCACGCGGGCTTCCTGACGTTGAAATTCGGCGACTTGCTTTTTGAGGTCTTCTAACTGCAGCAGGGCATCGTTCCAGCGTCGCTCCAGCGTGCTCGCCACTAGGCGCTGTGAGGGATCGACCTCCAGATAGCGCCGCTCGGCCAGCGCCGCTTCGTACTCGGCGCGTTCGATCCGCATCTGCCACTGCCGCCCCAGGACCTGATCACGCGACTCCAACTCCGCCAGCGCTGCCAAGGCGAGCTCGAGTTCGGCGGGTTGCAAGGCCTTCAACACCTCCTCGGAAACGGCGGCATCGAGCAGATCGCAGCGCAGGTTCAGGCATTCCTTCCTCGTCCCCAGACTTTCCCGGCGTTGCCAGGTGCATTGATAGCGGGGATAAATGCCGCCGTTGCCCGTGTAGCGGACCGTCAGCCGACGGCCACAGCATCCACACAGCAGCAACCCCTGGAGCAACGCCAAGCCTTCGCGCGCCGGGCCCGCCAGGACCGTCTCCTCACCGTTGGTGCGATTCTTCTCCAAACGCTCCTGATTGTGCAGGAACTCTTCCCAACTGATATATCCCGCGTGGTGGTCTTGCAGACTAACGCGCCAGTCGGGAATCGCCACCGCGTACTTGCGGGGATGAACCTTACCTTCCGGGCTGATCTCCCGCCGATACTGATAACGGCCGAAAACGTACCGGCCGGCGTAGGAGGGGTTCTTGAGCAGGCCCAGCACCCGGCCGTGCGTCAGGCGGCCCCAGATCAGCTTCCCATCCCAGGCTCCCCCATACGCACGCTTGGGAAAACGCAGCGTGCTGACGGCGAAGCGTTGCATCACCGCGAAGGCGCTGCCGGTTTCGCGAAACAGCCGAAACACCAAGCTCACCGCGCCCCGCACTTCTTCGTCCGGATCCAAGATAATACGGCTTTCCTCGTCGTAGCCAAAGCCCACCGGCAGGGGGAAACGTAACTCGCCTTTCTGGGCTTTGTGGAGCTTGCCGCCCTGGAGGCGGGCGCGCAAGAAATGCAGTTCGGCCGAGGCCATGACGCCCTTCAATCCTAAAAGCAGGCCGTCGTTGAAGTCCGCCGGGTCGTAGCAGCCATCCTCGTCGATCACCAGAGTGGACGTGAGTGCGCAGAGTTCCAGCAGCCGCTGCCAATCCAGATTCGAGCGCGCCAGGCGCGAGACTTCCAGGGCAAACACCGCCCCCACCTGGCCCATCGAGACATCCGCCACTAAGGTCTTGAAGTCCTCCCGCCGCGTCATCTCCGTTCCCGTCTTGCCCAAATCCTGGTCGAGGGTGCGGATCAGGGATTCGCTCCAGCCCAGTTCCCGCGCCTTCTCGCGCAAGGCATACTGGCGCTCCGTGCTCTCCCGATGGTGGAGAACTTGCCCCGGCGACGACTGGCGCAGGTAGATGTAGGCGGGCTTGCGGCGGTGCTGCTCTTGAATCTTGGGATTCATCCCTGGCCTCCGCGGTGGCCGTCAAGCTCCGGTCCTGGTCGAGCCAACTGGCAAGCATGTTGGCGAGGAGCACGCCGCCCTGTCCCGGATCGATCGGCACGCGGAGGGCTGAGAGCGCTTCGCTCATGGCGGTCTGTTAAAGCTTCTCGCGACGGCGTAGGAGTTCGCGGTTGATCTCGCAGATCTCCTCCAAGACCTGGCGGGCGTGGTGGTAGTTGGCCAGCAACTCGCTCGCCTGCGCATAAGACTCTTGCGGGACGTAGTCCATCTGTGGGCGCTGGCCGGGAAAGCTTACCGACAGATAGTACTTGGGACCATGACCGGGGCCCTGGGCGCACTTGCAGCCGGGCTTGCCACAGCGTTTGTAGCGCTCGATGAGGGAACCGCGAAGGACAGCTTTGAGTGGGGGCAATTGGCGCAGGAGCGCTTGGCGGCGCTTGCGCAAGGCGGCGGTGGTCTGCTTCGCTGTTTTCATCGGACCACGCTAACAACTGGTCTGAAACTAACATCAGGCATCTCCTTTGTCAATGCTCTTTTTCGTGTCTTTTCCCGGGGAGGAGGGGCGGGACGCGGCTAGGGCCTCCAATAAGGCGACGAGTTCGAAGAGGCTGTCGGCGGCGAGACGGTGCGGCGGCCGGGTTAACGCGTCATACGGAGTGGGATCCGCCCAGTCGGTCCACTCGCGCGGAATGCTGAGGGTACCACGCTCCAACTCGCGGAGAATGAGCGTATCGACGCCGGCTCTGCGCCTCTTCTTGAGAACTTCAAATCGCCGCCCTCGCAGCGGGTGGAAGGGATGAACTATCTCTGCCCATCCCAAATCCGAACTGTGAACCAGTGCAGTCTGCTCTGACCGTCGCAATCCATAGCGAGGGTGCCCGACGATATCGAGGGCGAACTTGCCATTGCGTCGGGTATGGGTAAGTTGGGCTATTGGGGGCCGCCGCAGGGGAATGCCACAAAGGACGAAAGGGCGAGCGTGGTAGGAGAGTTCCTGCTTGCCGTTTCTGTGCTCCTCGCGCACCATGCAGATGGCGTCGAGTTTTTTAATCTTGCGTTTCGTGAGGCCGATCGCCGGCAGTACGGATTGAAGCGAGTTGAACGACAAGGCTCGACAGCAGCAAACAGATGGGGGTTGAACTTTGAAGGGTCTGCGCGTAGCTTGAGCTTGGCGAAATTCTCTTAGGAGCTTTCGACTGGGCACGACTGTGATAAAAATGTGATACCAATCGTGGCAAAACCCGGCAAATCGCGCAAATTTTGAGAGGACTACGGGAGTTTCTATTTTCCGCCATTTGCCGCAAACCGCTCAATTTGCTCGAAAAACGCCTGCTCCGGCAAGATTTGGCAAATTAGATCACTCGGTTTGCAAACACGCGGTCGGGAGTTCGATCCTCCCCAGGTCCACCATTTATCCCATTGAGCCATGTGGCTTCGGAGAGCACCGTAGTTCCGCAGGACGGCTCGGGCGTTCCGTACCACTTCTACGTCTCTCCTGGTTGGCGGGTGCAGTTGTATGGGGAGTATGTTCGACCTTACGGGGGCTTCCGCTGGCTGGAACAGCCGGACTTGAGGAACGCCTACCTGACGAAGAAGCCCATGCCGCTGCCATTCTGGATCGGTTATGGCTATGGAGCTGTTCCCTCGAATCTTCTCATTGCCACCTGGATGAAGTAGGTCCGGGCTGCCGGGGCATGACGTGCTCCGCTACACTCCCTCGTAAAAAGTTTCAAGCAACAACGAGCATGGCGATGGCGGACGTGGACTCCCTCGCGTCAATTTGACTCCGGAGCTTGCTGCCTGCTCCAGGCAGGGAGCACCACACTCAGGCCATAACAACGTGCGCAATAGTGAACACTTCGCCATGACAGTTAGTCTCGTCCAGGCCATTGCCGTTTAATTCGATAAGCATCACCTAGCCGGTCAAGCGAGAGAAATGATCCCTGGACTCGCACGCAGGCCGCGATAGGAAGCTGGTAGCGCTGATCGTCGGGGCCCGCAGCCATCCAGGAACGCGGAGTCCATTAGGAGTCCATTAACAGGCTGCTGGAATTGGCCCGCGTAAAATCAATAGCCTGGGATCGTCAGCATCGACACCGTAGACGCTAAATTTTGTATTTACAATCTACGATCAATTTCCCAAGCTGGACGTCGCGGGTTCGATTCCCGTCTCCCGCTCCATCTTTTCAATCACTTAGCCGAAATTGCCTTACCCATATTTTCCCCCATTGGAGTACACCCACATCCTATCCATATTCGTGATGCAAACCACCCAGGGTCGGCTAGCCCACAGTGAGCCAGCCGTGGGATGCTGACGGCATGCGAGATTCGTTAGCCCGCATTCCTCACCACGGCAAACGAACCGAAGTTTGGAGTGCGGCGACTCGTCGCGGCGCGTCACCCAGCGCACTGCCTGGGGTGAAGATTTGATTGGAGATTCCCGCGATGCTAACGTAACGAAACCGGGAGAAGGGCTCGTGAGGGGGGAAGAACGCTTCGCCAACATCGAAGAAGCGTTGCTGGTCGAGGAATCTACTCTTTAACCGCCCAGTGCAGGCCGATTCCGCCAAAAAAGTAGGCGCGGGCGTCGACTGGCCGATATCCCGTCCGCCGCAACAGTGCCGAGAACTCCTCCATCGAGAGGAAACCCCGGAGCGAGTGAGGGATGTAAGTGTAGAGGCGGGGACGTCCGTGCAACAGCAGGCCCCAGAAGCCGCCCTGGATATACAACCACCCGAGATAAACCTTGCGCAGGAAGCGCTGGGCGGGCAGAAAGAAATCCAGACTCACCAGCAGCCCGCCCGGCCGCGTCACGCGGTGAATCTCCCGGAGCGCCGCATCGAGGTCGGGAAAGTTGCGCAGGCCGTACCCCACAAAAACCCCATCGAAGATTCCGTCGACGAAGGGCAGCGCGCCTGCGTCACCACAGACGACCTCCCCTTGGCCGTGCCGGCGAGCCTCGCGCAGCATCGCGTCGGTCAGATCCGCGGCGACGACGTGCGCGCCGGGCAGGGAGCGCCGTAGCAATTGGGAAAAATCACCGGTGCCGCAGGCCAGGTCCAACACCACCGCGCCCTTGGGGAGAGACGCTTTCTGGACGCCCAGACGCTTCCAGCCTCGGTCCATGCCGAATGAAAAAACGTTCGTAACAAAGTCATAACGCGGCGCTATAGCGCCGAACATGCGGCGCATCAGACGCCCGTCCTGTTTTTCGGCGGGAGGTTCCATGGGCGGCCTGGAATTTTATCACTACTGCCGCCGGAAGGGCGGCGGGTAGCGACTGATATTGAGGTGCCACGGGCGTCCCGCCCCTGAACGGGCACGGCCAAGATGGCCGTGGCACATCAAAATGAGTCATTACCGGCGGCGGGTCGGAATAGCATCCCGCTCTGGCTTGTGATACCATTTTTCCTGTAATCTTGTTAACCTTGTGCAACCCCGCTCCGCAGTGTCATCCGGGTTGCTAATGCGCAAGTTGAAAGGAACGTTTTTTATGTCAGGCCATTCTAAATGGGCGACGATCAAGCACAAGAAGGGCGCAGCGGACGCGCGCCGGGGAAAAATTTTCACCAAGCTCATCAAGGAAATCACCGTAGCGGCGCGTATCGGGGGCGGCGACGTGGATGCCAATCCCCGCTTGCGGACGGCGGTCAATGCGGCCAAGGCTGAAAACATGCCCGCCGATAACATCAAGCGAGCCATGCAGAAGGGCACCGGCGAATTGCCCGGCACGACTTACGAAGAGTGCGTGTATGAGGCCTACGGACCGGGCGGCGTGGCCATGATGGTGGAAGTTACAACCGACAATAAAAACCGCACCACGTCGGAAATCCGCCATATTTTCGCCAAGCACGGCGGGACGTTCGGGGCGTCAGTGGCGTGGATCTTTCACAAGAAGGGTTACGTGGTCGTGGAGAAGGGCAAGGCGGACGAGGAGAAGTTGCTGGAGCTCGTGACCGACGCCGGCGCCGACGACATGAACGACGACGGCAGCAACTGGGAAATCCTCTCCACTCCGGAAAACTTCCACAACGTCGTGGAGCGCTTGAAGGCGGCGCAGATCACTACGGCGGCAGCGGAAGTCTCCATGGTGCCGCAGAACTATGTGAAGCTTAGCGGCAAGCAAGCTGACCAGATGCTGCGGCTGATGGATGAACTGGAAGACCACGAGGACGTTTCGCACGTCTACGCCAACTTCGACATCGAAGAAACGGAACTGCACGCCCTGACGCAGACGAAGTAACGGCGGCGCTCGATCCCTGGTCCTCACCTTACGGGTGAGAAATGTGGGCTAGGCCGGACTTCTTACCACGGGTCCGGAAGGGCGGGGCTATACAGGCTGCGGGAAAATGCCCCGGCGTGGACCATCCCGGTGCAGGGGATTCAAAAGGAGTAACCACCCCGGCGCTCGGCGCGCCACCCCTCCTGAATCAGGAG
>Ga0326727_10003798_pt1 | contig 47273 bp, 42 predicted proteins | sample MB2enrmetagenome_FD_207643 | JGI IMG/M metagenome (GOLD analysis project Ga0326727, IMG submission 207643) | Lab enriched peat soil microbial communities from McLean, Ithaca, NY, United States - MB29MY | ecosystem: Environmental > Terrestrial > Soil > Wetlands > Peat | place: USA: New York... | reverse complement strand
TCGTGCGTGGGCACCGCGCCCTCCACCAGCACAATGTACTTGCCCTTGTTCTTTTCGATGGTGTCGGTCAGGCACTTCTCCGCCTGGAAGCCCGAGGCCGCCATCAGCGTCTCGGTGTAGTTCAGCGACAGCACATCCAGCAGCGCGTCCACCACGATGGGGTGCGAGGCGCGAATGAAGGACTCGCTGCAGCAGGTGCACTCCTGAAAGTGCAGCCACACCACCGCAGGCTTCTCCTGCTTCTCAAAGGCCGACACCACCTGGGCCACGCCGGTTTGCCCGAATCCAGCCACGGTTGCGGCCGCGGCGCAGAATTGCAGAAAATCTCTGCGGCTGTAGCCCTTTTGCTGCATTGAATTCCAGATTGACTGCCCCATGAATACCTCGCTCTGTGCTCTTTGCTCTGTCTGCGGAGAATGGTGGGAACCATTGGCGACGGAAGAGGGTCCAGGGGAAGCCGCCGATGGTTCGCCGATCAATGGAAGTCACAGTACGCAGCGCAAATAACGGCGCGCTGTGAGCTACATCACATATGTTTGGTTGATTTTTCCCGGATTGAGAACGCCTCCATGTAGGTGATTTGCTCCCAGCTTCGCCCCACCCCGGATCCCCGCCTTTCCTGCTCATTTGGATCGCGTCCAAACCAGCCGCCGGGTGTCTCGCAATAGCTTCCAACCGCTGTGCTATGCTGGCGTTTGCCTATGGAGATTTCTGTCATTCTCTCACATCCCGACGGGCGCAGTTTCAACCACGCCATCGCCCATGCGGCCTGCCGCGCGCTTCGGCGCAATGGGCATACCGTCCGCTTCCACGACCTCTGCGCTGAGGGCTTCGATCCGCTGCTGCCCGCCTCCGAGCTGGACATGAAGGCTCAGCCGTCCCTGGATATTGCCCGCTACTGCGAAGAGTTGCGGCGCACGGATGGATTGGTCATCGTCCATCCCAACTGGTGGGGCCAGCCCCCGGCGGCGATGAAGGGATGGATCGATCGCATCTTTCGTCCCGGCGTGGCCTACGAGTTTCAGGAGGGCGACAACGGCGAGGGAGTTCCGGTCGGCTTGCTGCGGGCGCGGACGGCGGTCGTCTTCAACACCTCCAACACTCCGCCGGAGCGCGAGATGGAAGCTTTCGGCGACCCGCTCGAAAGGCTCTGGAAGACGTGCATTTTGGGGTTTTGCGGCGTGAAGAACGTTGTCCGCGAGACCTTCAGCGTGGTGATAACCAGCACGCCCAGCCAGCGCGCCGAGTGGCTGCACCGGGTGGAAGAGATCGTGGACGCCAGTTTCCGGGATTGATGCTGCTAGAAAGCACCAACCCCTCTCCTCGCCGCCTCCCACGTTTGACTGAAGATCCCACCCGGAAATGGAGCTTCAGGCCGCCTTCTCCATCGCCGCCCCAGCCTCATCCGGCCCATCAGTGCGTCGCCGGGCCACCCAAACTATCAGCGCCATGCCCGCAACGACCGAACCGGCGCTGGCCAGTTGAGCATTCGACAATCCCCACAGAACCCTGGGATTGCGGCGGATGAATTCGACCAGGAAGCGAGCAATGCCGGTCAGCACCAGGTACTGGCCGACAATCGCGCCCGTTCTGTGAGGTTTTCCCGCGCGCCACCACAGCCACCAGCCGATCAGCAACCCCGCGGCCAGCTCGTACAGCGGCGTGGGATGCACGCGAACCAGCGTGGGCTCAATGCCGTGCGGGAAGCTCATGCCCCAGGGAAGAGAGGTCGGCAGCCCGTAGCAGCCGTCTCCGGAAAGAAAGCAGCCGATGCGCCCGATGCCGTAGCCGATGGCCGCTGCGGGAGCCGCCAGGTCCAGCGTCCGCAACCCGCCGATCTTCGCCCACCAACCCTGAAAGACCAGCGCCGAGATGCCGAAGAGTAGCCCGCCGAACCAGGCAAATCCCGCCGTATCCCACAGCACCCGCCAGCCCATCTCGCGAAACTCGATGGGCGTGTCAAGGACGTGCCACAGCTTGGCACCCACAATCCCCGCCACCACCGCAACCGCCACCATCCCCACCGCATCCGGCCCCTCGGAGCTGCCCTTCGTTCCGTCCAAGCCGATGCGGGCGCGCTTGAAGCCCCGATCCATCACGAAAGCCGCCGCCACGGCAGCCAGCCAGAGCATTAAGCCGAAGGTGGGCAGATTCCAGTGCCAGAAGTGCAAGTTGATATGTATGTAAGGCAGCATCGCTCTTCAAGTATAGACGGGCGAGCCGGAGACGAGCGCCGCGACCAACCCGGCCGGCTTCGGCTCGCAATTTACACAATACCCGTTGCTCCGCGGGGCGATTTTCGCGGATACTGTCTGCATGGCCTCCCCCACCTACCAAAACCTTCAGGTTCTCTTTACCCGTCAACAGATTGCCGAACGCGTCGCCGAGATGGGCGCCCAGATTACCCGCGACCTGAACGGCGAGAAGCTGGTGATGGTGGGCGTGCTCAAGGGCGCCGCGCCCTTTCTGGCCGACCTGTCGCGGGCCATACAAGCCGACGCCACCTTCGACTTTGTGGCCACCTCCAGCTACGGAAACGGCGTGCGCACCTCCGGCGCGGTCAAGCTCATCAAGGATCTCGACGAACCCATCGAGGGCAAGAACGTGCTCATCGTCGAGGACATTCTGGACACCGGCCTCACCCTCTCCTACCTGCGCAAGCTATTCGCGCAGCAGCGCCCCAAGACCCTCCGCATCGCCACGCTGCTCGACAAGCCCTCGCACCGCATCGAGAAGATCAATGCCGACTATGTGGGCTTCTCCATTCCCAACCTCTTCGTCATCGGCTACGGCATGGACTACGCCGAGCGCTATCGGAACCTGCCCGACATCTGCCTGATGAGCCCGGACCATCCCGAGTAGGCGCGCCGGGAGTGGGGCGCCCAATTTTAGTAAAGCGACAGGGGGTCAGAGACCGGTTGTGGCGCAGTTTGCGGATTGGCGGTCATACTCCCGAAGCGGGTTCCTGGGGGACGAGGCCCCGCCCAACAAGATCAATACGCGGATTCTGGAGAGAACTATTCTGGATTCAGGGCTGCGAATGAGACTGCGGTGCGGGCGGGGGTGCGAGCGATACCGGCTCGGAGGATGCCTGGCCTTTCCAGATTGGGTATTTCGCGGCCTTCTCGATGTTGATGTTCGTGCCTTTCCACTCGTCAATCGCCTTCTGCCCATCCGCTGAGGCTTGAATGCGGAGCAGTTGTCTCCCCGAAATCAGCAACTGAAAGAAGACATCTTTCTCTTGCACGATGGTATTGCGCACGTCAATGTCGTAGCTGTAGCTCTCGCCGGGAAGTAGATTCTTTATGAGGACGCCTACCATTCCCGCGCACGGCAATCCAAAGTCTTCAAAGTCAACCTGCGCTCCGTCGGTCCTGGTAAGTGTGTAGTGCACGATTTCAACCGTTTCGTGCCCGGTGATGCCCACGCCACACGCTACTCCCAGCACCAGGCTTAGGCCATGCCCGCTCAGATTACGCATCGAGACCATGAACAGGTAGGGATCGTCCGTGGGCGCAATCGAAAGCCCGATCTCCGGCGCGGCCGAAGACAACTGCGCGCTCCATCCTGGGCAGCTCAGCAGGCATAAAGACAAGGCGACTAGAAGAGATTTCCGCACTGAAGATCCTCCCGCCACAGATTCTAACGCTTGAGTGTTTGACGGCCGATCCTTGCAAAAGCAATGTTGGCGGATTGCCGCCTGCTCGGAAACAGCGCCGCTGCTCGAAGACCTTGCCGCTTCCCTTTCGGGCCAATTCGCGGTAGGATTTCGGCATTCTTCTTGAGGAGTCCCGCCATGCGGCTGCGCCGGTTGCGTTGGCTCGTTCTGTTGGCCCTGGCCGCGCCCCTGCCAGCCTTTGCCGCCGCGCAAAAGCCCTGCGTAACCGCCGAGGAGGCCTCCAAGCTCATCCACAAGGACGTTTGCGTGACCGCCTACGTCTACGATGTGGTGCAGTTGCCGGATGGAACCCGCTTCCTGGACGTGTGTTCGCCGCAGACCCCCGACGAAGCCTGCCGGTTCACCATCGTGAGCCTGTGGGAGGATCGCGGCGAGGTGGGCGAACTGAGCAAGTATCGCGACATGAACGTGCAGGTTCGCGGCATTGTGCAACCCATGCGCGGCCGCGCCGGAATGGTTCTCAGCCATGCGCGCCAGTTCTCCGGCGGTCCGCCCAAGTTCAAGCCCAACCCCAAGCTGGCGCGCGGCTTCAACGCGGAGCAGGAACGCCCGCCCATCAACGACCCCAACATGCGCCCGCAGGGCGGACGCCGCGCCTTCATGAACACCCACGACCAGGAGACCCGGCCGGCGAAATAAGCGGGCTCTCAGGACGCTCTGAACAAGTACTTCCCGAGCAGCCGAGCTTCCCTCAGGGGCTAAAGCCCAGACACTTTGTGGACCGCTTTGCGGCACGGCTGAAGACGTGCCCTTTCAAAGCGCCGACTTATTCAGAGGTTCCCTGGGATGTCTTGGCCTCCCACTCTTTCCGGTCGCTGGTGGTTTCCCACCCTAGCCGCAAAAACAAAGACGCGGCGAGGGTGGGGCACCCAGTTTCATCCCTCCGTGGGCTGGGGAAGCCGGTGGACGACTGACACTGAGCAGGTTTTTGGAACAACTCTATGCTGTTTCTTCCAGCGGCGGGGCAAACCTCGCCCCCAGGCGGAGAATCACGGCGGAGACGACCAGAAAGACGAGCGTAGCTCCCAGGCCGAGGCGCAAACTCCTGGTGCGGTCCGAGATGATCCCGATAATCGTGGGCGAAAACAAATCTCCAAAGAGGTGAATGCATAAGAGATTGAAGGAAATTGCCGTGGCCCGCACCGGCGCTGAAACCGAGTTGACGATGGCCGCGTTCAGCGGTCCGGTGTTCAGAAAAAGAAAGAACTCGGCGGCAAAGAGCGCCTGAACAGCCCACGCGCGCGGCCCGAAGAAGACCAACGCGCCGCAAGGAAGGGTAAGGGCGACGCTCCAGAAGCTGAGCAGGTAGAGGGCGCGGTAGTTGGTGCGCAGCCAGCGCTGCGCCAGCCAGCCGCCCACCAGGGTTCCGGCAATGCCGTCCACCACCGTTATGGTGCCGACCATCCGATCGGCGCCGTTCAAGGGCATCTGAACGAAGCGTTCCAGAAACGTGGGCACCCATGCCGAGATGCCGCCCATGGCGAAGGTGAGCGTGGCCAGCCCCAGCGTGGCGGTGAGAAAAGCCGGGTTGCGAAACAGTCCCAGTACCGTGGCGCGGTCGGCCGTGGGCCGCACGCGGTCGCACGAGCCGCGTTCCGGCTCGCGGCCGATCCAGCCGTAGAGCGCGGCAATGGCCAGGCCGGGAAGGGCGCAGAGAAAGAAGGGCGCGCGCCAGCCCCACAGCGTGCCCATCTCGCCGCCCGCCAGGTAGCCCAGCGCGGCGCCCACGGGAATGGCCAGATAGAAGATGGAGAGGATGCGGTTGCGATCGCGTTCGGGATAGAAGTCGGCCAGCACGGCTGGGGCGAAGATGCCGAAGGTGGCCTCGCCCACGCCCACCAGCGCATGGCGAATGAAGAGGGTCCGGTAGTCGTGGACCCAGGCCGTGCCCAGCGTGGCCACGCTCCACAGCACCGCGCCGGCGATGATGAGCGGCTTGCGGCGGAAGCGGTCGCCGAGCCAGCCGGTCAGCGGCGCGGCCAGCGTGTAGAAGGCAAACAGCGCCGTGGTCAGCAAGCCCATCTGCGCGTCGGTGGAGTGAAATTCGCGCTGGATCAGCGAGACCTCGCCGGGCAGAATGTAGCGGTCGATGTAGTTGAACAGATTCAGGGCGATGAGCAGCAGCAGCGTCCCCAGGGCGGGGCTGAGGCGAGGGCGAAGGGGCTGGGGCAAGATGGGCAAGGGCTTTGGCCGCGCCGAAAACGGCGAGAGGTACAACGAATATCATAGAGGGCTCACAGCCGGGATTCCGGCCGGCGTGGCTGCTTTCCTGGAGCCTCGATCATTTCCAAAGAGAAGCGATTCGAGCCCGCAGCCAAAGACCGCTGCCGCCTCCACCACGGAAAAAACGGTCAGTTTTGACCGGACGCTCAATTGTCCAGCATGGCACTGTGAACCGGAGAGACAACTCGTCGCTGTCTTTCTGTCTTTAGACCAATGGAGGAGAAACTATGTCCCACAGTAAAGTCCTTACCTTCTCAGTTCTAGCAATTGCCCTGTTGAGCTGTGTATCGCTGGGGCCAGCGCAGGTTGGCATCAGCATCGGAGTGGCGCCTGCGTGCCCCTATGGGTACTTCGACTATGAGCCATATGACTGCGCTCCCTATGGCTACTATGGGCCCGATTGGTTTGTTGGCGGGGTGTTTCTTGGAGCTGGCCCCTGGTTTCACGGCCCACACGGCTTTTACGGCCACGTCGACAACCGCTACGACCCTCGCCAAGGTTACCATGGACCGCTGCCGGAGCGCGGTGCGGAGCCGTTCAACCACTTCCACGGGAACGAGGCGCGGGATGGACAGGGCCATGTAGGCAACGCCAACCATGATGCGGGCAATGAACACGCCCTGCCTGGATACAAGGGCGGCGGCCGTGGCAGAGGACGCCGCTAAAGCGCGATTCAATTCAGACACGAGACGAGGTGAGGCGCCCTGGGCGTCTCATCTCGCTCAGGCCGCACTCCAAAGCTATCGGGGGTGGCGTGTGCCCGGTCGCAGGCTGCGAGACACCATCCTTGATGCCTTCCGCGAAGGTATAGGGCGCTAAAGCACTTCTCCTTCTATGCTTCACTCACGCATAGCGCGCGCCCGCGTTTGTGGCGCGACTCAGGCGGTTTACCTGGGCCGGGGCCAGCGCGCCTCGACAGTGGTGCCGATGCCGCCGCGGGGACGGAACTCGCCGCGCACCACGGCCCACACCGGATCGCAGGCCTTGACCACGTCTTCGAGGACCTGGTTCACGATGTTTTCCTGGAAGATGCCCAGATTGCGGTAGCTGAAGAGATACTCTTTCAGCGATTTCAGCTCCAGGCAGCGGTCGCGGGGCATGTAGCGGATGCTGAGCCGGCCAAAGTCGGGCAAGCCGGTCTTGGGGCAAACCGAAGTTAGCTCCGGGTCGTCGATGGAGATTTCGTAGCCGGGAAATTGGTTCTGCCAGGTCTCGATGGCGGGAAAGGCAAAGTCGAGGCCGGCCTTGGCATGTTCCTCGGTATAGCGCGGTTCCTCAGCCATATCCTCATTGTACGAGCCTGGACAATGTCTGACCAGATTCCCCTGCGGTGCATTTTACCGCTCCCAAAGGCTTGTATTTGAGTCCTATATACTAGCTTTGGTTATCTGAATGGATCGAGAGACAAAGCAATCGGACCGGCTTTGGCTTTGGATGGGCGCGGCCGTCGTTATCATCCTCGTCTTCTTCGCGGCGCGGTTCCTTATGCGGGATCGTCTGCCGGTGCGGGAAGTGCAGGTGAGCCGGCAGCAGTTGATCAGCACCGTCGACGCCAATGGGCGCGTGGAGCCGGAGGTGAACTATGAGATTCATAGTCCCATCGCGACCACTGTCAAGGCGGTCTATGCGCAGCCCGGAGACCAGGTACAGGCCGGCAAGCTGCTGATGGTGCTGGACGACGTGGAGGCGAGGGCCCGGCTGGCGACCGCCGAAAGCGGCGTCAAGGCTGCCCAGGCCGCGGTGGAAGCGGCCACCCACAACGGAACCCTGCAAGAGCGGCAAGCGGCGGCGAGCGACGTGGCCCGCGCGCGCATCGACCGCGATCAGGCGCGCCGCGACCTGGACGCCCTGATCCAGCTCAAGTCCACAGGCGCGGCCTCGGCTAGCGAGGTGGCCGCGGCCCAGCAGCGGCTGGACACGGCGGAAGCCAGCCTGCGCGCATCCGAGCAGAACGCGAGCAGCCGCTACTCGCCGGCGGAGGTAGCGCGGGCCCAGGCGGCGCTTGGCGACGCGCAAGCCAATCTGGACGCGGCGCGGCAGGTAGTGGCCCAGACTTCGATCCATGCCCCCATCACTGGAACCGTCTACCGCCTCGATGCCGGACCGACCGAATTCGTCGAAGCGGGCAAGCTGCTGCTGGAGATGGCCGACCTGCGCCATGAACGCGTGCGGGCCTATTTTGACGAGCCGGATATCGGCAAGCTCGCCATTGGCCAGAAGATTCAGATCAAGTGGGACGCCAAACCGGACCGCGCGTGGCAGGGACATATCGCTCGCATGCCCTCGACAGTGATCGTTTACGGCACGCGCACTGTAGGCGAGGTGCTGGTCGCGATCGACGGCGGCGACGGCGGTCTGCTGCCCGATACCAACGTGACCGTCAAGGTAACCACCTCCAGCGAGCCAAACTCCCTGGCTGTGCCGCGCGAGGCGCTCCGCGTCGAGAACGGCAAGCCCTACGTCTTCAAGGTGGTCAACGGCAGCCTGGTGCGAACCCCGGTGATGATCGGAATTCCCAATCTGACCCAAGCGCCCATCCTCTCCGGACTCAACGAGGGAGATTGGGTGGCAACGGGAACAACCAACGGACAGCCCTTGCAAGAGAGCATTCCAGTCAAGGATGTGCGGTGAGGATGCTGCGCTTGGCTGCAAGAGCGCTACCTCCGGTGTTGCTGGCGGCGGCTGTCACCGCTTCGGCGGCCACCCAGGCTTCCGCCGCCTCACGGGAACACGAGCGGCTGGCGCAGGTTTCTCAACCGCTGGTCCAGGTCAACGCGGCCTTGCAAGCTGGGGAGGCAGACAAGGCGCTTGCCCTGCTCAGCTCCCTCCCCCCATCAGGCGTGAGTCTGGCCGAGGCCGCCAACCTGGAATGCCGCGTGCGGCTCACGCTCGAGCAGTGGAATGCGGCCGTAACCGAGTGCCAGCAAGCCGTGCGGCTGGATGGGCAGAACTCCGGCTATCACCTGTGGCTGGGCCGCGCCTTGGGCGAGAAAGCCGGCCGCGCCTCCTTTCTGACCGCCTATACGCTTGCCAAGCGTGTGCGGGCGGAGTTCGAAGAGTCGGTGCGGCTCGATCCCCGCAGTGCCGAAGCCTTGTTCGACCTGGGTGAGTTCTACCTGCAAGCCCCCGGATATGTGGGGGGCGGCCTTGAGAAAGCGCAGAGCGTCGCCGTGCAACTGGACAAAGTGGACCCAGCCCGCGCTCACCAACTGCGCGGCCGTATTGCAGAACAGCAGAAGGACTACGACACGGCCGAGCGCGAGTTCAAGCAGGCGATCGCGGCCGGTGCCCATCCCGCTTCCCAATGGATTTCGCTGGCCGGCTTCTATCGCCGCCGCCAGCGCTTGACAGAGATGGAATCGACGGTGCGCAGCGCCGCAGCCGCCGCTGAACGCGACAAACGCTCTTCGCTTGCCCTCTATGACGGCGCGTCCCTGCTGACCGAGACCAACCGCGACCCGGAGCTGGCGGTCAAAATGCTCGATGATTATCTGGCCAGTTCCGCAAAAACCGAAGAAGCGCCCGCGTTCGTGGCCCACATCCGGTTGGCGCGCCTGAAAGAGCAGCTCGGCGACGCCACGGCCGCGAATCGGGAGCAGACAGCGGCCCTGGCGCTGGCGCACGAGTACAAGCCCGCTCAGGATCTCAGTCACCAGGAAACCAGGCATTGACAGGGAATACGCAGGTGAAGATCACAGCCAATCCGCGCCGAGCATGGACGCCAATCCTCCTGGCATTGGCGCTTGCGGCTGCACCCGCTCTTCTCTCCGCCCAGGTCTCGCTGGCCACGGTGGTAGACCTGGCCCAGCGCAACTCCAGCGCCGTCAAGCTGGCCGAAGCCGATGTGCAAAAGGCTCAAGCCGCCCTCGCCCAGACCCAGGACGCGTACATCCCCAACTTCGTGATCGGCTCCACGGTCGGTTACTCTCACGGCTTCCCCACCGGCCAGCCTTCGGTCGGCAGCGCCACCATGCAGTCGCTGGTTCTGAGTTTCTCTCAGCGCCAATACACCAAAGCTGCCCGCGCCGGCCTGGATGCCGCCAACCTGAACCTAAAGGATGCCCGGGAGCAGGTGGCTCTGGACGCCTCCAACACCTACATTGAGCTGGACACGGTGAACCGCGAACTCGAAGCAGCGCGTCAGCAGGAGACTTTTACCGGCCGTCTGGTCCAGATCGAACAGCAACGCGCCGAGACCGGCGTCGACTCCGACCTGGATTTGTTGCAAACGCGCCTGAAAATCGCCCAGCTTAAACTCAAGCGCCTTCATCTTGAAACTCGAGCCGCCACGCTGGCCAAGCAGCTTGCCGTCCTCACCGGCATGCCCCTCGGCTCCATCCTCCCGGACCACGCCAGCATCCCTGAGATTCCCGCCGTCACCGCGGATGAACTTCCGCGCAGCCTCCCCGGCATCGACGCCGCCGGCGCGCTCGCGCGCTCCAAGCAGTTCCAGGCCAAAGGAGACGATTTATCCTGGCGCCGGCCCCAGATCGGATTCGGGGCTGTATACAACTACGACTCCGACGAGCTGAACAACTACGCGCAGTTCTACCAGAAAGGCACCTTCACTCCGAACAACGTTAGCTTTGGCCTCCAATTCACGTTTCCCTTTTTCGACTTTGTCCTTCGCGCCAAGGCCAGGGAGACTGCTGCAGAAGCCCTGCGCGCCACCGTCGAAGCGGAGCAGGCCCAGCGCCAGAACGATGTTCAGATAGCCTCGCTTACCGGCAACCTGCGCGAGTTGGATGCTCTGGCCGAAGTTGCGAGCTTGAAACAGCAGATCGCCGACGAGCAGCTAAAGACCGTGCTCGCGCAACTGGAACTGGGCAACGGCGCGGAGACCGGCCCCGGCGCCCAGCCCCAACTTAACCCCAAAGCCGAACAGTTGGCCCGCATCGACGAGCGCCAGAAATATGAGGATTCGCTCGATGCTTCGCTGGACCTCGCCAAGGCCCGTCTCAGCCTGCTGCGCGCCCTGGGCCACATGCAAGATTGGCTCAACGAACTGCACGCAAAGTAGAAAGAAAACCGGGAATGCGCTGGGTTGCTTTCCGGTTTGACCGGACAAAGCTGGTTTTTTCAAAAACGGCCAGACGCCCGGCGCGCAGGCGCTACAGAGTGTAAGCTGTCTAGCAGATTGCCTGGAGGCCGGCTGATGCACTCTTCGCCGGTCGCGCGGGGACCAGTTCACGTTGCCAGGCCGATGGCCCAGTAAGGGTGAACAGGGCCTGAAGTCCAATGACCCGCAGAGATCGTGCAGGGAAGAGAAGATTCGGAGGCTCGACTCGAATGGAGATATACCGGCAGTTACCGCCAGAAGCTTTGCAGATTGTTCTGGTTCTCTTCCTGTCGTTCCTGATCGGGCTGGAGCGGGAAGAGCATAAGGCGGCAGGAGGATCTTACTCCTTCGGAGGAGTGCGCACCTTTCCCCTGATTGGCCTGATCGGTTATTCCGCCGCTCTTATCTCAGGGCCGCAAATGCTGCCGCTGGCGATAGGCTTTCTGGTTGTCGCCGGATTCCTGCTCTTATCTTACTGGCACAAGATTACCGCCGCTGAACCTGCCGGAGTCACCACGGAGATGTCCGGCCTGGCCACGTTCCTGGTGGGGGCGCTCGTCTGTTATGGGCATCTGTGGATCGCCACCGCGCTGGGCGTTGCCAGCTTGCTGCTCCTCGACCTGAAGGCGGCTCTTGAGAAGCTGGCCGCGCGCATCGCTCCGAATGAGATTCTCACCTTTGCCAAGTTTCTGTTTTTGAGCGGAGTGATTCTACCCATTCTGCCGAATGAAGAGTTCGGTCCGTTCCACATCAACCCATTCAAGACCTGGCTGGTGGTGGTTGCCATCAGCGCGATTTCGTACCTGAGTTATGTCTTGCAGAAGGCGACCAAGGGGCAGGGCGGGGTGGTGCTGGCGGCGCTGCTGGGCGGCGCTTATTCCTCGACCGCGACCACGGTGGTGATGGCGCGCCGGGCGGCCCGGGAAGAGCAACCGCACCTCTTCTCCGGCGGCATCCTGATTGCATCCGGCGTGATGTACCTGCGCCTGGTCATTCTGTTGGCGCTGTTCAACCGGCCGCTGATGCTCCTGCTTTACATACCCTTTCTGGCATTGACCGTTCTGGCGGTGGGCGGCGGATGGCTGTGGTCGCGGCGGGCGGACAAGAACGCTCAGGAGGTTAAACGGGAGTTCGAGCCCAAGAATCCCCTGGAACTGCTGACGGCGTTTGCCTTTGCCGGGCTGTTTCTGGGCATGCTGGTGGCTACCCAGTTGGCCTTGAGGTATCTGGGAACAACGGGCGTGAATACGCTGGCCGCGATCATGGGAGTCAGCGACGTGGACCCGTTCATCATGGGGCTGACCCAGGCGGCGGGCACGCTGACGCCGCTGAAGGTCGCGGCGGGCGCGGTGGTCATCGCCGCCGCCAGCAACAATGTGGTCAAGGGGATTTATACTTTCAGCCTGGCCGACCGCAAGACAGGCTTGCCGAGCCTGGCGATGTTGCTCGGGCTGGCTGCCTGCGGACTGGCTCCCCTGCTTTGGCTGGGGTGGTGAGCGAGCTCGGTTGGGCCTGAAGATCGATCACAAGCGATGACTGCCAATGGGGTCAGGCTGCTCGGCCGCCAGACCCCGCCCCCGCGCCGAGGAGCGCATTTAGGATTAGAGTACCGTGCAGACGATACGAGTAGAGACACCATCGGCGAAGTACGACGTGATTGCGGGCAGCGGGCTTTTGGAGACGCTGGCGGCGCGGATCGAGCGGGTCGCGGGCAAGCTGCCCCGCCACGGCGGGCAGGCCCACCACGGCGAGCGGGCGGGGCGGGTCTTTGTGCTGACCTCGGCGCCGATATGGGGGCTATGGGGGCACGCCATGCAGCAGTCCTTTCCGGACGCTCCTGTGGTGCTGTTCCTGGAGCCCGGCGAGAAGTACAAGACCCTGGCCAGCGTGGAGAAGCTGCTGCGGCAGATGGCGCAGGCGGGCGGGGATCGCGGAAGCCTGCTGATCGCCTTCGGCGGCGGCATTGTGGGCGATGTGGGGGGCTTCGCGGCCGCGATCTTCATGCGCGGAATTCCCTATATCCAGGTTCCGACGACACTGCTGGCGCAGGTGGACTCCAGCGTGGGCGGCAAGACCGGCGTGAACCTGCCCGAGGGCAAGAATCTGGTGGGCAGCTTCCATCATCCGCTGGCGGTATTTGCCGACATTGGTGTGCTGGGCACGCTGCCGGACCGGGAGCTGCGGGCCGGGCTGATGGAGAGCATCAAGGCGGGAATCATCCGCGACCGGGCGCTGGTGCGCTTCATGGAAGGGCACGCGGAGGAGGTGCTGGGGCGCGACCCCAAGGCTCTCGAAAAGGTGATCGCGGCATCGATCCGCATGAAGGCCGAGGTGGTGAACCGGGATGAGCGCGAGAGCGGGCTGAGGATGATCCTGAACCTGGGGCACACCGTGGGCCACGCCCTGGAGCAGGCCACCGGCTACAAGACTCTGCTGCATGGCGAGGCGGTGGGTTGGGGGATGGTGGCCGCGCTGTATCTGGCGCGCAAGCGGGGCACGATTACCGCGGCTCAGTTCGAGCGGCTGGAGCGTTTGATCCACCGGTATGGGCCGCTGCCGGCGCTGAAGCTGAGAGCGGGCAAAGTGGTTGCGGCCGCGGGCGGCGACAAGAAGAACCTGGCCGGGGTGAGGCGGTTTGTGCTGCCGGTGGGAATCGGCGATGCGGCGGTGGTAGAGGACGTGACGGCGGCGGAGCTGGAGGCGGCGGTGGGGTATATGCTGGCGCGGGCTGGCGAGACGGGGTAAAGGCAGCGGTCTTGGCGGAGTTAGCGCAGTTAGCGGTGTTAGCGTGTCGTCCGTATTGCTGTATGCGGGCTATAGCCCATCCCACCCTAGCCGCAAGAATCCGCCGCGGCGGACGGCGAGGGTGGTGCACCCAGCCAAAGAAAGGACATCAACTGCGATGAAGGAAGACATCCTTGAGCAACTTGTCGACGATTACCTCCAAGCCAACGGCTATTTTACTAGGCACAATGTAAAGTTCAAGCCATTGACGACGGCAGACGGTTTCGTCGCGAATGACGACCGGGTAGACAGCGACGTTGATGTAGTAGGAATCAATCCGAAGGTTGAGGGGCCGAAGCGCGTATTAGTCGTTAGCTGCAAGAGTTGGCAAGGCGGATTCGACCCGACCTATTGGATTTCTTGCATTGAGCACAACAAGATCATTTCCGGACGGCCCGCATGGAAAGCTTTCAGAGAACTGGTGATGAAGAAATGGGCCGATGCCCTTATAGCCAAAACACGAGAATTGACTGGCACACAGAGCTTTACTTACGTGACTGCTGTTACCAAATTGACAGGCCCCGAATCGAAGTGGGTAGAGCATGAGATGTTCAGCCGGAACTTGTGTGGAAACCCCATCAAGATTCTCACTTTGGAACAGATATTGGAGTACCTGTACAAGAATATAGGAACCGCCGTTGCGCCTTCAGAGGTGGGACGGCTTTTGCAAGTAATGAAAGCTTGCGGGTGGAAGCCCGCATAGAATGTCCGGACTTTCAGCTTCTTACCAGAGACACAAGTTTGGGGACGATTGAGATTTGAGGCTTCAATGAGCGTAGCAGGAGCCAAGCCGCCGGGAGCGGAGGACGAGGCCGGCGCGGCGCTGGCGGTGCGGCGAATGTTCGACGCGATTGCGCCCCGCTATGACCTGCTGAACCACGTGCTCTCGGCCAATGTGGACCGGCTGTGGTGGCGGCGGACGGCGCGGCAGTTCCGGGCGGTGCTGGCACGGCCCGATGCCGCGGTGCTGGACATCTGCTGCGGCACGGGCGACCTGACGATGGCTCTGCTCAAGCACCGGCCAAGGGGAGCGCGGCCGATTCTGGCGGCGGATTTTGCGCCGGGGATGCTGAGCCGCGCGGCGCGGAAGTTTGCCGCCCGCGAGCCTGGCGCGCCGAACGCAATTCCGCTGGAGGCCGACGCGCTGCATCTGCCGCTGCGCTCCGGGTCGCTGGACCTGATTGTGACCGCCTTCGGGTTCAGGAACCTGGCCAACTACGAGGCGGGGCTGAGGGAGTTTAACCGGGTGCTGAAGCCGGGGGGGCAGTTGGGGATTCTGGAGTTCAGCGAGCCGGGAGGCCCGATCGGCAAGGCCTATGCGGTCTATTTCCGGCGCGTTCTGCCGGCGATCGGGCGGCTGGTGTGCGGCTCCGCGGCTGGCGTCAGCGGCGGGCCGTACAGCTATCTGCCCGTTTCGGTGGGCAACTTTCCGCCGCCAGCAGAGATGCTGGCGCTGATGCGGGCGGCGGGGTACGCGGAGTGCGCGTGGCAGCCTTATACCTTTGGGATCGCGGGATTGTACACGGCTGTGCGCGCCGCAGTAGCCTAGTACGACAGTTGTATATCACTCAATTGCCGGAAGACCCGCAAAAGCCCGGGCCTAAAGGCCACGTCAATTCGCCATCTTTCAGGGGGTTAAAACCTCCTGCTCCCTCCGGAATCTTCGATCTAAAGTTGTAGTACTTTAGGAGCGCAATGAATGCAACCGTCTCCAGTCTGGCCGGGTTTTCCGCCGAGAAGCGGCGCGTGGCGCTGCGCTCGATGCTGGCGGCGGCGACGATGACCCTGCTGAAGCTGGGGGCGGGGCTGCTGTCGGGGTCGCTGGGCGTGCTGTCGGATGCGGCGCACTCCGCGCTGGACCTGGCGGGCGCGGCCATGACGTTCTTTTCCGTCGGGGTGAGCGACAAGCCGGCCGACGAAGACCACACTTACGGGCACGGCAAGATTGAGAACCTCTCCGCCCTGGGCGAGGCGATCCTGATGGCCGTCTCCTGCGCGTGGATCGTCTGGGAGGCGATGCAGCGGATCTTCTATCACACGGTGGAGCTGCGCCACTCGAAATGGCCGGCGCTGGTGCTGGTAACGTCGATCGGGGTGGATTACTGGCGGTCGCGGCAGCTGCGGGCGGTGGCCGCGCGGACCGGCTCGCCGGCCCTGGCCACCGACGCCTTTCACTTCGCCAGCGACATCTGGTCGACGCTGGCGGTGCTGGCCGGGTTGGGCGCCAGTTGGGTGGGGGCCCGGTTCGGCATCGGCTGGCTGCGCTTCGCTGACCCGTTTGCGGCCCTGGTGGTGTCGCTGATGATTCTGCGGCTGACCCTGCACCTGGGCCGGGAGACGGTGGCCGTGCTGATGGACGAGATTCCGATGGAGACGCGGCGGCGGCTGGTGCGGGAGGTCGAGCAGGTGGATGGCGTGCTGGCCGTCGAGCAGGCGCGCGTGCGGCGGGCTGGAGCGGGCTACTTTGCCGACCTGACGCTGGCGCTCCCGCGGCGGTTTACCTTTGAGCACACCGGGGAGCTGGTGCACGCGGCCACCGATGCCGCGCACCGGGCGCTGCCGCGGGCGGACGTGGTGATCCACACCGTGCCGCGCGTGGCCGGAGCGGAGAGCGTCTTCGACCGGGTGCGGGCGGTGGCGGCGCGCAACAACGTTTCCGTGCACGATTTGAGCGTACAGTCGCATAACGGGCGGCTGCGCGTGGAGTTGCATGTGGAGCTGGACGAAAACATGCCGCTGATGGCGGCGCATGGGTTTGTGACCGCCATGGAAGCGGAGATTCTGCGCGAGGCCCCAGAGATCGACGCCGTGCTGACGCACATCGAGAGCGAGCCGGCCACCATCGAACAACCGCGGGAGGTGGTGGAGGAGGATCGCAAGATCGAGCTGGCGCTGCGCTCGGCGGCCAGCCAGTTGCCTGAGATTGTGGACGTGCACGAGATCAAGGTGAGCCGCTCGGGCGAGCACATCTACCTCTCCTGCCATTGCACGCTGCCCGACCAGTTGCCCATGCAGCGGGTGCATCAGGCGATCACCGCGCTCGAAGACCGCTTCAAACTGGAGTGCCCGGAGGTGCAGCGGGTGACGATTCACCCCGAGCCGGCGACGGATAACCTGCGATAGCAAGGGCGTGAGCCAGGCAGGAATGCGCGCTGTTGCAGCGTGCGGGCTTTACCAGTGGATTCAGCGCCGGGAAGAATGGGGCGCTCCGCCTACTCCCCTAACCCCGCTACTCGTACCGCAGCGCCTCGATGGGGTCCAGGTTGGCCGCGCGGATGGCAGGAATCATGCCGCTCACCAGGCCGGTGACGACCAGAATCACGGTGGCCACGATCACCGAGGATGGCGAGATGAGCAGGCGAATATCCGCGGCTTCGGCATTCTTGGCCAGGGCACTGTAAAAGGTGATTCTGCCCACCAGGGCCGAGACCAGATAGGCCAGCGCGATCCCGGCCACTCCGCCCACGGTGGTTATGGCCATGGCTTCGGCCAGGAACTGGATGAGGATGTGGTGGCGGCGCGCGCCCAGCGCCTTCTCGATGCCGATCTCGCGGGTGCGCTGCTGCACGGCCACCAGCATGATATTCATCAGGCCGATGCCGGCGATGCCCAGCGTGAGCGCGCCCACCATGGAGAGCAGTACCTGCAGGGCGATGGAGAGCATGTGGAACTGTTTCAACTGGGTCATGAGGTTGGCCACATAAATCGCTCTCTTGTCCGTGGGCCGGAAGTGGTGGGCCGCGGCCATCGTCTCGCGCAGGCTCTTTTCCACCAGTTCGCTGTCGCCGCGATAACCGAACCAGACTCCATCCAGGTATTTCGTGTCCTTGATGTCGCTCATGGTGTTGAAGGGAATGTAGATCTGGCGGTTGTTGTCGCTGTCGCCCTCCTGCATCTTGGGTTGCAGCACGCCGACGACGGTAAATATGACGCCGTTCAGGCGCAGGGTCTCGCCCAGCGCCCAGCCGCCGCTGAAGAGCTTGGTCTTGGCCTCCGAGCCGATGACGCAGACGTGCGCGCGCTGCTGGTCTTCGGCGCCGTTAAAGAAGCGGCCCTGATCGGTGTCCAGCTTGAGAACGTCCTGAAAGGCTGGCCGAACGCCATTCACCGTCCATGTATACAGGTGCAGATCGTTTTGGACGGGCACATCCTTTTCCACCACCGGCGAGATGTGCGTGATGCCGGGAACGACGTTGGAGACGCGGTCCACATCGTCCAGAGTGAAGCGCACCCACGCGCCCGCCTTGTCGCCGCCTGCCTGCTCGCTGGTGCGGCCGGGAAAGAAGCCGATGGTGTTGGTTCCCCACTGGGCAAAGATGTTCTCGATGGCGCGGCTGAAGCCGGCTCCATAGGCCAGCAGCAGCACCACCGTGGCAATGCCCCAGGCCATGCCGACCATGGTGATGGCGGTGCGGCGGCGGTTGTAGACCATCGCCTCCCAAGCCTGGCCGAGTATGTCTTTGAGCATGATGCAGCTCCTGGCTTCTACTCTCTCCGCAACGCCTCGATGGGGTCCAGCGCCGCGGCCTTGCTGGCCGGATAGAGCCCCGCAACCACGCCGCAGATCACCAGCGATCCCAGCGCCACCGCCGCCGACCAAGGAACGACCCTGGGTGGGTCCCATCCCGGCATCTTGCCGGTAAGAAATTTCTGCAGTATCCACATGAAGCCCGCCGATGCAACAATGCCGATCAGCCCGCTGATGCCGGTCAGCAACAGGCCCTCCCAGAAGAACTGGGCCAGGATGGCGCTTCTGGTGGCGCCGATCGCTTTCAGCACGCCGATCTCGCGGGTTCTCTCCGTCACCGAAACCAGCATGATGTTGATAATGCCCACGGCGCCGAGTCCCAGCGTGACGATGCCCACGCCACCGAGGAAGACATCCATGGCGTCGAAGATGGCGCCGATCATCTTCTCTTCCTCGATGGTGTCCCACTCATCCCAGGCATCCTTCAGAGCCGGGTCGAAGCCGTGGCGCTCGCCGATGACGCGATGAACCGCGGCCACCGCGGCTACCGCGTCGCCCTTGGTGGCGGGCTGGTATTGCAGCGAGTTCAGGGCATCCTTGGGAACGTTGTCGCCCTTCATGGCGAAGAGCTCCTGCATGGTGGTGAGCGGAACGTAGAGCTTCTGGTTGTCGCTGTCGTTGTTGCCGTGGCTGATGGGGTCGAGGCGGCCTACGACGGTGAAGCGGATGTCGTTGATGGTGATGGTTTCGCCCAGCATGGGGTGGCCCAGGGAGAGCAAGGTAGCGCACTTCGAGCCGAGCACCACCACACGGCGGCGATCGGCCATATCGGCGGCATCGATGAAGCGGCCTTCGGCCAGGGGCATAATGCGCACCTTGGCAAAGTTCGGCTCGATGCCCAGCACGGGGCCGGAGGTGTTGGCCCAGGCGCTGACCTCATAAAGGTCGTAGCGGCTGAGGATGGCGGTGACCGAACGCAGTTCCGGCAGGGCGCGCATGGCGGCTTCGTCTTCGTTCGTGAGCTTGTAGGGGCGCATTCCGGTGTGCTGGTTGGGCAGAGCGGGAACGGTGGCGCTCCACATCATCACCACGTCGTTGCCGAAGGTAGCCAGTTGCTTGTGCTGGCCGGTGCGGAAGCCCTCGCCGAGGCCCACCAGCACCAGCAGCGAGCCAACGCCCCAGGCAATCCCGAACATGGTAAGGAAACTGCGCAGCTTGTTGGCCAAGATGGCGCGGAAGACCTGTCCGAGCGTGTCGGAAAAGCTCTGCATGACGTTTGGACGCGATTCATCCTATTATGCCGCGCGGGGGAGGCGAAGCACGAAAGGCGAATGCCTGATCGACATTACGCGGAGTGACGGGAGGATGTTCCACTCGAAATCGGGAGCTTTTGAGAACCGGGGGGCGTAGTACCGGCCATCGTGACTACCAAGTGCGACGCACAGACCCGGTCGTGGACGTGTTCATGGACCGTGCCGCACGGGTGCAAAAAAAGAGCGAAGAAACCGTTGCAAAGAATCAACGTACTTTCGACATATCTCGTTCTTGTTTTGTCTTCTATAAGTTGTTGATTATGTTGGTGGGCGCTGCAGGATTTGAACCTGCGACTTCCACCGTGTGAAGGTGGCACTCTACCGCTGAGTTAAGCGCCCCGAGGAGGGACAGGCAAAAGCTGCGCAAGCCGGGCATCCCGTGGTTTAGAGTAACACCAGCGGGGCTTTGCGGCCAACCCTTTCATAACGCATGGGTCAGCCGGGGTCCGCGCCAAGCCGACGATGCGCTGGAGTGCCAGATCGATCCGTCCCGCAGATGAGTTCCCCTCCGACGGGGAAGCGGCGCTGTGCCCTGTTCAGGGCCTCGGCGGGCTGGGTTTGCCGAGTCTGGATTCTTCGGGTCTGGATCGGGTGAGCGCCAAACTACCGGGTGCAGATCGATTCAGCGCGGGCGCCGGCAACTCGGTTCTGTGGGCCTCGATGGCCCGGTCTGCCGAGTCCGGACTCGGCCCGCGGCCGCGGGAGGATGCAAGCGGGAACTCCAGCACTGAAACTGTGCGAAGGGCGCAACCTTCCGCCGCGAATCGGGTTCAAGAGGATATGGCTGCCTTGGTGCTGGACAACTCGGCCCTGGGAGCGGGCGCGGCCTCGCGGCCGGGCTCAAGAGCGGAGACGCATGCGGGCGTGATCGGCGGCCTGGACCCGGCCGGCGACGCAGCCATCATGTTGCGCGTGGCGGCGGGCGACGAATCGAGTTTCAATTATCTGGTGGAAAAGTACCACCGGTCCATGATTCACTTCCTGTTCCGGATGGTCCGCAACCAGGCGGTCGCCGAAGAACTGGCGCAGGAGGTGTTTCTGCGCGTCTACCGGTCCAGGGAGAGCTACCGGGCCGAGGCCAAGTTCACCACCTGGCTTTACCGGATCGCGACCAACCTGGCGGTGAACTACGCGCGCGATACCCGGCACGAGCGCGGGGCTCAGACCCTCTATCTGGATGCGGCGGATGAGGAGACGGGCACAACGCCGGACGTGGCAGACGATGAACCGACGGTGGAGCAGCGGCTGATGCGCGATGAGCGGATGGCCGCCATTCGCATGCACGTGATGGCTCTGCCGGAGCGGCAACGGATGGCGGTGTTGATGCACAAGTACCAGGGGATGGACTACCGGCAGATCGGAGAGGTGCTCCGGTTGAGCGAGTCGGCGACCAAGTCGCTGCTCTTCCGTGCCTACCAGACGCTCAGGGATAAGCTGAAGGATTTTGTGTAAGCGGAAACAAGCCGGGCTACACCGGCGGAAGTAGGGGGTGAAAGATGGAACGGATGAAGAACCAATGCGCCGGAATGGACCGCAAGCTGGCAGACCTGCTGCTGGAGCCCGAGAAGGCGCCTGCCAAGGTTCAAGCTCATGTGGCGGAGTGCGACCTCTGCCGCGGGGAGCTGGCGGAGCTGCGGGCGACCCTTGCCTTGCTCGATACCTGGGAGGGTCCGGAGCCAAGCCCCTACTTCATGACCCGGTTCGATGCGCGGCTGCGCGAAGCGCGCGAGGCGGAACCGGCGAGCTGGATTGCCCGGCTGCGCGCGCGCTTCGTTTACGGGCCGGCGATGCATGTTCGCCCGTTGGCGGCCATGGCGCTGACCGTTTTGCTGCTGCTGGGCGGCGGAACCTACCTGAGCGTCACCGACCTGGATCGATCGCCTCAGCCAGTGGGACAGGCCGTGGTTCACGACCTGCAGACGCTGGATAGCAACGCTCAAGTTCTGGATCAGATGGAGGCGCTTTCCACCACCGACAATAACGGGGAGTAGCTTGCTCCGAGCAGGTGAGGGCGGAAGCGGGGAGAGATGAGAACCGGGAGAGACATTGCGGGAGGCATGAGCCGCGCAGTTTTGGCTGCGGCGATTGCGCTTCTGTGCGTCTCCGCGGCCTGGGCGCGCGGCCAGCGTGCGAGCGCGCCGGCGCCGCGTTCGGCTGGCGAACCGGCGATGCGCGCTCCCGGACCCAGGACTCAAAACGCCCAGCGTCAGCCGTCCAGGCCTCAATACCGGAACCGCCCTGGCCCGCTATCTCCAGGCAGGCCGCAGGGGAACGCGGCGCAGCGTCCCGCGCCCGGTTACGCCGCGCCTGGGCTTCGGCCCGGCTATCCCGGCGCGGCGCCGGGTTCCATGTATGCGCGGCCCGGTTACGCTGCTTCGCCCAACGCGGTCCCCCGCAGCATAATTCACGTCTATCCCAGCGCGGCGCCGCCGGGGCATCTGGGCGACTGGCTCAATCAGCACCGCGGTCTGCCGGTCCAGGAGCAGGAGCGGATGCTGCGCAGCGATCCCAGCTTCTACCGGCTTCCTCCCGCCGACCAGCAGCGGCTCTTGCAGCAGTTGCACCAGGTGAACCAGTTGCCCGAAGAGCAGTTGCAGCGCAGGCTGGCTCGCGCCGAGGCTCTCGAACACATGTCGCCCCAGGAACGTATGAGCCTGAACCTCTCCGGCCGCCGCCTGAGGGCCTTGCCGCCGGATCGCCAGGTGCTGGTGAAGCGGGCGTTCCAGGATCTGCGCTCCGTTCCCCTGGATCAGCGCCAGACAGTGCTCAACTCCAGCCGCTACCAGGGGGTCTTCACCCCCGAGGAGCGCGGCATCCTCTCCGATTTCCTGCGCGCGGAGCCCTACGAGCCGCCCCGTTAGCCGCTGTGCGCCGGCGGTGGCTGGGCGCAAGGATTCCGACGCACTTCATTAAGGAACAATCAGGATCGGCGCTCGCCAGAAGTCAGCTTTCTGAGTCGCAGGGTCGAGAACCGTCACTTGGCAGTCGTACTCGCCCGGCGGAAGGTCATTCACTCCGAGACTGAAACTGAGAGCCGCGGCGCGAAGCCGGCTGGCAGGATTGGGCACAACAGCTATCGGTGGAGTTTCAAAGGCTTTGTTGCCGGCAAGATAAAGGCTGACGAAGGCGAAGAGCGGTTGGCTGGGGGCCTCGGTCTCCGGTTGCGGTGTCTTATAAGCCTGGAAGTAGACGTATATCTCGCGCGTTCTGCTGAAGACGCGCGTGACGCTCGGTATGAGCTTCTTTCCATCCTGGACGAGAGGGTTGACGGCTTCTTCCTTCTCCTTGACCTTGGCTTTGGCGGCGTCGTAGAGCGCCTGGCTCAGTTCGACGCGCTGGCTGCTGAGCACGACGGAGCTGATGGGGACTTGCTTCTGCTCCTTGTTCAAGTTGGGGATGACGAAGTTGGTTTGATAGGTGCCGATTCTGCCTGTTTCATCGTCGCGCGCCAGGAACTTGATCATGTACTTGCCGGGCAGCAGGGTGAAGCCGGTGTCGTACTCGATGGGACGATGGGCCAGCTCGGCGGCGGTTGCGTCGGAGAGCTTGATATTTACATTGTCGCGGACATTGGTGACGGTGGCGTCTCCGACCAGGTCCTTGATCTCGCCCACGAAGTCGATGAGGGTATGCTCGGCGCCGCCGCGTTTGGCCAGGGCTAACTCGCGGCCGGGAATCTTGACGACGATGGGCACAAAGTACTCGGCCCGATTGAGCTGGAAGTGATCGATCTCCATGGCAATGGAGAGTTCGGTGATGGGATCCTCGAGCATTAGCGCATCTTCAAGCTGGCGCTCCTTGTCGACAGCGGTAAAGCGGCTGAACTCTTTGTCGGCGTAGTAGCCCTGGCGGTACGTGAGGCTGGCGGAGAGATCCTGGGTGAGCGAGACCTTGATGCGCCTGAAGTGGCCGTTTCTGGCTGTATTGCTGGCGTAATACCCGAGCATGTAGTAATCGGAGATTGCATCCTGGGCCTGGACGATGCCGCGGGTCAGGTCGTTGTTATCGAAGAGAGCTTTGCCGCCGGTGTCGCCGGCGAGAGCGAAGAGCGTGTCCTGCGACTGCTGGAAGTTGCTGGTGCTGGCCAGGGCCGCGCCGCCGGTGTAAATTCCGGAGTTGCCCGGCGAGCCTTGGGTTGCGTCGCCCAGAGGCGCCTGCGCCACCAGGCCGCGCGCATCGATGGGCCAAAAGGAGACGCCGGCTTTGATGGCGGCGTCGACCGTGGCGTGAAGCTGGGCCTGGTTATCGATCCCGTTGAGGCGGAGGCCGCTGGCGAAGTAGATGAGCGATTTCTTCTCGTTCAACTGGCCAAGCATCTTGGCCGCGGTCTGCAAGGCAGAGAGCTGGCGATCGGTGTTGAAGACGTTGAACTCGCTGTCGTCCTGGCCGAAGGCCGCTCCCGTATCGGCGCTGCTGGCGTCGTCGATGGTCTCCGCGGTGTCCTGGCCCTCGCCCACAACGAGGGTCTCAAGAATGCTGAGCAGCTTGTTCCGATCGCCGGTGAAGTCCTGGAGGATATCGACGGAACCGCCCTGGTAACGAAGGATAGAAACCAGATCGACGGTGGTCATCTGGGTGCGGATGAACTTCTCGGCGGCAGAGAGTGCGCGGAGCTGGTCGGCCGGGTACATCGCCGACATGTCGAAGTAAAGGGCCAGCAGGCGGCGATTCTTGTAGCGGATGTTCTCCTCGGTTTCAGGCGCGATCTGCGTGCGGGCAAGGCGCTTATAGAGTTTGATGTCTTCGCTGCCCGGCGCTGCCACCGGAAGGGGCGCCGCATGGGCGGCCAGGTCCTGGTGCTCGCAGAAGCGAATCGACTGCGGGACGCCGTCCTCGGTGAGGGCGAAGTCCTTGACGGTAAGTCCCTGAATGGGTTTCCCTTCCTTATCTTTCACGACGACAGCTTCGACCACCAGTTGCACCTTCACGGAGAGGGTATATGTCTCCGCGGCGCCGGCGGGCTTGTTCTGGCCGATCTGCTGCGCGCCCGCGGGAGCGGCGGCGATGAGGAAAAGAACGCAAAGCACAAGGCCAGTGAGTGTGCTCATCTCAGAACCTCAGCCTTATCGTGGTCTGCAAGCTGCGCATGGGATTGGCGGCAGCCGGCAGGCCGAATTGCGTGCTGTTGACGGTGGTAATCCAGCCGGTGAAGACGCCGTGATTCAGCAGGTTCGTTGCGTCCACGCGCGCGATGAGATTGAACTTCGAGTTCAGGCGGAACGTCCGTTCGAGCGAGCTGTCGAGGCTGAACTGGCCCGGTCCGGTAATCGAGTCTCTGCCCGCCGTTCCCCATTGCCCGGCGAGTGGCGCTGTATAGGCTGCCGGGTTCAGATGCGCTCCCGCGCTGGAGATGTAGATGGGCGCGCCGGTAAGGCTGGGACGAATCGTGCCGGTGAAGCCCGTGCCGGGGACGGCTGCCGGATAGCTCGGAGTTTCCGGCAATCCGGTCCCAGCCGTAATCTGCGTCGCCACGGTCCACTCCTTCATGAGTCTGCCTCTCCAGCCGCTCATCAAGTCTCCGCCATGCAGGCCTTGGCCGCTGGTGTATTGAGCCTGCAAGCTGAGCAGGTGACGTTGATCGAAGGTGGACAGCGCGCGCTCCGCCCGCGGGTCGAGCCAGTTCTGGGCAATGGAAGGGGAGGCTGCCGCAGCGGGCGTCGACTCACCCGATCCCGGGCTTTGCGCGCTGGCGATCACGTGCCCCTGGCCGCCCAGCATGGCGTCGTCGTCGATCGACTTCGAATAGGTGTAAAGCAGCGTCGCCGTGAATCCGCTGCGCAGCCTGCGGCGCAGTTGCAACTGCCCCGATTCGCGCGTCGAGTCGCCGCCAGAGGTCCGGTACTCAAAGTCCAGCGGGCAGCCGGGACAAGGGCTGACTGCGCCGATCGGGTAAGTGTTGGGCAGGAACTCCTGGACGCCTCGCGTGCCTTTCACGCCAAGATAGGTCGCGGTCAACTGCAGCGCGCCGGGCAGATCGCGCTGCACGGCCAACTGCCAGGTCTGTGCGTATCCCACGCGGAAGTTGGGATCGACCGCGTAGTTGTCGGGGTTGGAGGAAGAGCACGAACTGAATCCGTTTGCCAGCGTGAGCGGGCAGGCGGCGCTGTTCTGCGCCAGTTGGCTCGTCGAGAGGGGAGCCTGCTGGGCGAGTTGCAGCGCGGGCGCCAGATAGACAGAAGTGTCGTGATAGATGCCGTAACCGGCGCGGACAACGACGGTCGAAGCCGGAATGGGCCGCCACGAGACGCCGATGCGCGGCTCGAAGCCGAGCCTGTCCGGCCGGATGAGCGAGCTGGGATAGTGCGTGCCGGTGACCGGTCCCACGGGATCGCTGCCCAGGACCGGAGCGGCAGCCGTGAACTCGGGCGCTAGGTCGAGATTGACCAGCCGTCCATGGATCTCTGTCATCGGCGCGCCATACTCCCAGCGCATGCCTGCGTTGATGGTCAACACGGAGAGAATGCGCCAGTCGTCTGTTGCGTAGGCGTCGTAGACCGGTTGGCGAAGGTATTTATCCGCGTTTCCGAATGCAATCGAGCTGGTATCCGGCACGCCGAGCAGAAAATCGGCGAGGTCCGACCCGCTGCTCGCCGCGCTGCTTCCAGTGCCCGCGGTAGCAGCGCCTGTGAAAGTGAACATGCCGCGCGGGTCCTGTTCAAAGAAATCGTTGTACTGCTGCTTGCGGAAGTCGCCGCCCGCGGTGATGTTGTGATGGCCGCGATACACGCCGATGGACGCGGAAAAAGCGTCGGTGCGGCTGCGGTTGAAGGAACTGTTGGCGTCGCTAAGGGCGGCGATGCCGCTTGAAAAGTCAAGCGTGGGAGGGCCCCAGTCTGCCGGGTCCTGGTCGTTGCCGCCGATGCCCGCCCCTCCCGACACGTTCTCGCAATCTTCAAAGTTAGGCACGACCAGCGTTCTCAGCCGGCTGAAGCGGTAGCCGGTATACACAAACAGATGCTGGCTGAACCGGTGCGACCAATTGAGGTTTGTATTGATGCCCAGCGTATCGGTGGTATCGACAAAGCCGAAGAGGTTCACGTTGCCGGCTCTTGTGCTCTGCAGGTTGAAGGTTCCGTAGAGTTGGTCCTTGCGGCCCAGCGACTTGCCCAGGCGCGTTTGCACCGCGTCCTGATGGCTGCTGTTGAGCACCGGCACCTGGAAGTTATAGGCTGGTACGCCGGCGATATTCGGCAAGGGGTAGAGCGTTAACAGCGCCTGCGCCTGAGAGCTGACCGGGACAACGTTTCCGGCGAACGGCAGACCGGTGGCGGGATTGTAAATCGTGACCGGCTGGCCCAGCGCGTTGAGCAGGCCGGACAAGTCGCCCGTACGCTCTGTCTCGGTGGGAACGAGGCCGGGCTCGATCGCCGCAGTGTGGTCGCGCGTCCACTGGTAGGCGACGAAGAAATTCGGCCCGCGCGGCAGCAGATGCGGAATCTTGATCGGTCCGCCCGCCGTTACGATGCCGGTAATGCGGTCGTAGGAGGCTTTGGGCGTTTCGATCCCGCTCAGCGAATAGGGGCGCGCATCGAGAGCGGAGTTATTGAGAACAGCCGCGAAGCCGCCCGTGTAGAGACTCTTGCTATTCGATCTTCTGTTCCCGAAAGCTTGGTCCAGTGAGAATTGGCTCGTCGCCGCGTTGTTCACGCTTCCGTTGACCAGAAAGCCGTCCGAGGCCTGCTCGCTTTGCTCCTCGAGCGGTTTCGACATGTCTGGAATCGCTGCGGCAGTGCCTGTTGCTTCAGGCTTCTTCGCGGCAGGACGCGGTTGCACGGCCGGCGGCACACCGGGCGGAAGCTGCGCCGGCTTGGTGAGCGACCTGAGCTGGTCGAGCGGGAGCAACTTCAACTCCCACTTTCCCGAAGGCATGTTAGGCGCAACCGTTATGTCTGCGTGGATCGTCGAAAAACACTGCATCTGGATCTCGATCTTCCACGGGCCATCCGCAAGCTCCGGGAAATCATAGAGACCGCCCTGATCGGAGACGGTGCTGAACTTCTTCTCGCCTTGCGTCGCCGTCACCGTAACTCCGGGAACGGGCAACCCGCCGAAGGTAACTTGCCCGTGGTACTCCGAAGCCAGGGCAGGGCAAGAAGCGCAGAGACCTAGAAGAATGCAGATGAGCGAGATAATGGCAAGGCGCCGCGCCATCCGGTGACTCCAGATCGAACTAATTCTCCGAAGGCTTTTCAACATGATCGATGACAAGAAGCTCGGCGGGGGCTTTCGACGGCTCCAGTTTCAGCCCAAGCTGCTCCTGAACTGCGGTGAAGATTGAAGGCCAAGGTGAATCCTGCACAGCGGCATTCGGCATTGAAACCCGCGCGTCATCGGGCGAATATTGCAGAGTGAAATCATAGACGCCCTTGAGTCCCGTCTTGTTCTGTACGATGCGGCCCAGGGTCGCTGTAAGCTGTCCTGCCAGCGAATCCATCGAATATGCCTGAAAAATCATTTTCCCGTCCATTGCCATCATTGAGCCCGCGCCCAGCCCTTTACCGTCGATGCCCTTCACCCCATTCTTGTATTTGTCGCCGGGAGTAGCCTCATGCAGCTTTGGCCCGTTCTTCGCCACCACCAGGGCAAGGATCGGAAACTCCTTCGTCTCCCGATGGACCTTCAAGTTGAGGCGCTCCGCCAGGAGCACCTGCATCATGCGCTGCTGCACCTGCCAGCGCTCCACGCGGTCCAGTTTCTCCATTTGCTCTTCGAGGGCGCTATCCGGCTTGGCCTCGATATCGTAATTGGTTGGACGCGAGCCACTCCGGGCTTCCCGAAATCTGAAAGTCCATCACTCCGTACGCCATGCAGACAAGATTCTTCAGCGACATGCCCACTGCACTGAACCTGCCGTTCGCGGAGGGTTTGACCCACATCACCTCGCTTGGTTGGTTCGGCTTGATGGTTGCCGCCTCATATCGAGCGCCGGGAAGAGTCATGCTCCCCGCTTGCGCATCCGGCCCGCCTGGTTGTGGATTCGCCTGGCCAAATACGTTTGGCAAAGCGACGGCTACTGACACCACTGCTACCACTAATAGCTTCATCGTGAAATCCAATCTGTTCACAACGCGTTTGGCCAGCATTCGCACAGTCTGTATTGGGATCGCCACCAGCAATTCGAGAAATGCAATGCAACTCCCCTTTGAGCCCAGGCAGGATTACCTACGAGACGTTTGAGGTCTGCTTTTCGCTCTGCGTCTCCGAGTGATTTCCGTCGCGGTATAGCAATCCCTTCCATCGATGCTAGTTGGCCGACGGCTTCTCGACGTGGTCGATGGCGATCACATCCACAGGAGTCTTTTCCGCATCCAGTTTCAGCCCCAGCTGCTGCTGGATGGCATCGAAGAGTCCCGGCGAAGAACTGGTCGCATCGGTTTGCGCGGGCAGCGGCGGCGGGTGCCCATTGAACTGCGAATCGTTGGGCGTGAACGTGCACTGGAAATCGTACCTGCCTGTAATTCCAGTCTGGTCCACCACCGGCCGGTCCAGGACAATCATCTGAAGAAAGCTGGTAAAATCCCCCAGATTCGCATTGATCATATGCAGCGTCAGCCCGCCGGCGCCGGGCTGCATGCCGATGCCGGGCAGCGGTCCCTTCAGTTGCGTCGGCGTCAGCTTCTGGCCGCTCTTTCCAACCGTGAGCACGTATGCCGAAAGCTCTCGCTTTTCGTGATGAAAGGTCAGTTTGAATCGGTCCGCCAGCAGCTTCCTGATCATGATCCTCAACTGCTGCGCGTTGGGCACACCCTCCTGCTCCGGCACCGCCGCAATGTCGAACCGATCCTTGTCCATCCAATCCGGTCCGCCGACGATCTGCTTGGCCTGCACATCGTAGGCAAACGCAATCAGGTCGCCCAAAGACGAGTTGCGCGTGGCAAAGTTGCGCCCCCTCAACGTAAGCCCCTGCATGCCCGGCGCTCCGGAGTCATTCGGCTTGATGGTCGCCACTTCAAACGAGGGATCGGCGTTCTCCGCCATGGGCGGCTGTTGCGGCGGCGGCTCGGGAATCGTCCAGGCCGTCTCCGGCGTGGCGCGCGTCAAGTTAAGAGGCATAGGGTTCGGACCCTGACTCCAGTTTCCGACGATCGTCTTCCCATCCGCGCTCAACTTGCCTTCATACGTGCCGCCGATCATGGTGAGCGACAACTTGACAGTCGTGCCCTGCAGCGTCGCCGTGTTCATCGCAAGGGGCGGGGTGCCCTGGTCGATGCTGTAGAAAACCGCTTTGTACCCGCCGCCATCCGCTTTTGAAATCTTGACCACGATGCGCAGGTCCTTGCCGGCGTGAAGCGTGCCCTGCCAGGTATCCGCGATACTCTGCGCCGGATTCTCGGTCGCGGTTTGAGCGCGGGCCGGATCGACGCTTGCAAAGCCGAATGCGATCGGCGCCGCCATCGCGGCAATACCTGTCAGGTTAAGCAACATCTTTCGGCTGCAACCCCATTTGCACGCAACACGTTCCGTCATAATCCAGACAGTCCTTTCCTCCGATCGGCATCCGTGACTCCAGCGACGCGAACCGGCGTTGATTCCTCTTGCCCGTTGAGAATACACCTATGACAGGTTGGTACGTTCCTCTTGTCCAACCGGTTCCATCTTCCCAATGGTCAGCCGGAGTTCGCCATCCTCGCGCGGCGCTAGTTCTCCGACGGCTTCTCGACATGGTCGACGACGAGCTGCTCGACCTTGGCCTTGCGCTGCTCCAGCTTGAGGCCGAGTTTCTGCACCGATGCGAACACAGTCGAGCCTCCGCCGGGATCGGATGCCGCCGAGGCCGGCGATGAGTTCGCGGCCCCACCGCTCGGCGGGGCTACCGGTACGTTCGCACCGAGTTCCCGCGCTTGTTCTTGCGCCCTCGCTATAAGATCCGCGAGAGAAATGTCCACTGCCACCTGATAGTTGCCCTTGAGTTCCGTCATGTCCACGACCGGCCGGCCGCCTCCGCCGCCCATCTGCAGCATGTTTGTCAGCATTTCGGCGAACCCCTCCATGGTTACCATGGTGGATTCCAGGTGCATCGTCTGGGCCTGCATGTCCATTCTCTGCGTGATGACGCCTTTGGCCCCCATATTCATCGTCATGGAGCCGTCGGCATTTCTGGTCACGCGGATCGGCCCGTCCGGACCGTCCATCTTCGTCTCGCCAGGTTTCAGCGGAGCGTTCTCGTCGATCGGTTCGGCTGCCGCGGGAGATTCCTTCAGCTTCGGCCCATCCTTGGCAACCACCAGCGCAAGCACTGGGTGCTCCTGGGTGTCGCGATGAAGCGCCAGCTTGAAGCGTTCTTCCAAAAGCACCTGCAACATTTTTGGGGCGTCGTCCTTTGAAGCTCCGTCGGGCAACTTGGCCGCAATGTCGAATCGGTCGTGGCCAAGCCATTCCGGACCGGTGATCTGATAGGCCTTTACGTTGTATGCATAAACCATCAGGTCCTTGAGCGACATGTAGTTATACTCCGCTCTCGACGCATCGACGTGCGGGCCGAATCTGGGCATCTTTCCGGCTTGCATGTCCGCCGCCAACTTCGCCATGTCGAGGGGAGGCGACGGCTTGACTGTAGCCACGTCGAAGGCAAGGTTGCCGGGGGCCGGCTGCCCAAGGGCCGCGCCGGGTACGAGGATAAGGCCGGCCGCAAAAACGGCTGGCGCGAGGTTTGAAATAAACCGAGCGAACGTACGGTGGTGCATTGTTTCTCCTTTTCGAAATCGGACTTAACGGAACATTGGGACTTACAGGTGCGCGTACATCGAATACAGACTCAAAACCATGATGCCGCCAAACCAGATCGCGAACCAGATATCGTAGGGTCGGCTCATCCGCGTCCACGACGCGCGCCTAAACGGCGTTAACCAACTGCCGGACGGGAGCAGACCGCGGCCCATATTTGCCGCCAGCCGCTGACCGCGGAAGACCACGAACATCATGTATCCCCAGAACGCCCAGAAGATGCCCAGGATGAGCCACTGCAACCAGGGAACATTGCGAGCGGGAGTCCAGGCGCGACGTAGCGCAAATCCGAAGAGAAAGATTACGAATAACCAGCTCCAGGCGCTCAGCACGTCAATCCCGTTGCGTCTCATTGCATCCTGGTATCGGTAGTGCTCTTCGGCGCGTTCGGCAGGCAGTGGAGAACCGGAACGGACGATCAGTATCTTGCCGGGGAGAACCAGAGCTGTCCAGGTAAACAGCAGCGGAGGCAGCCATTCGATGCGCGTTCCGCCGTGGCGCATCAACAGCCACCAACTGAATGCGATGATAGTGGCAGAGAGAGCTTCGAACGGCCACGAGATGTAGTCGCCGAGGCGGCGGGTTTCGAGCGCCAGGGCTACCGGGCGAATTGGCGGGTTGGACCCCAGCTTGTGGCGCGTCCAGGCATGGAATGCCAGTAGAGTTGTCACATACAGGAGCGGGGTGCCGAAATACCACAGGTCCAGCCGTCTCAACACGATGCAGGCCCCCAAGGCCGCAGCCAACACAAGGTGCAAAGCGGCCAGAGTGGCGCGGTAGGCTTTCAGCCAGGTTCTTCCCGGCCCCTCGTAGAAGCCCGCCGGCACCTCATTGCCCAGAAAGAAGCCCGGACCGTTCTGTAGCGGTTGGCTCCAGAGATACTTGACCAGGGCGTAGACAAGTGCCAGAACGATCAAAGTCGTGCTGAGAACTTCCAGCTCAAATGCTGTTGGCGCATTCATTGAGCGCCTCCTTTCTGTTGCAAGATCGTGAGTTCTTGTCGGACTGCCTCTTCGATTTCATGGCCTTTGAGCCCGGCCAGGACCAGTTGTGTCAGCGCCGTCCGCAATGGTTGATAGAGTTCGGCCTGGTTCACGGGCCGCGGAGGTCGCGGCGAGATCACCGCGCCGGCTCCGTGGCGGACGGTGACGAAGCCCTCGTCCTGGAGCTGGCGGTAGGCAACCGCGACGGTGTTCAGGTTGATGCCCAGATCGCCGGCTACCTGCCGGACTGAGGGAAGCGACGTGCCCTCGCGGAGGTTGCCGCGGGCGATCAAGGCCTTGATGCCATCAGCGATCTGCTGGTAAATGGGGCGTTTGTCGTTGTCTTGAAGGGTGAGGAACATGGTCCACTCCAACTGTCATCTGTATGTATACTGCATACATCCGTACATGTCAAGAAGTTTTTCACCCTTCGTCAACATTTTTTCGGCAACGCGTCCGGATCCCCTCCGTCGGAGCTAATTCGCCGACGGCTTCTCGACATGGTCGCTGACCAGCAAGTCCCGGCGTGGCACCCTGGACAAAGCGGCCGGTTGCTGCAAGTTAGCGGGGCTCCGCGCAGGCCGCTTCCACTCATTGCGCCGCAGCTCGCCTCTAATCGTTGACGGCTCCCACTTCGAGGCGGCAATTGCCGACGCTTCGAAGCCCAACTCCAACTGAGCCTGAATGTACACCAGCTCAAATAACCTCAACAGCTCGTAGCATTTGCCCATTCAGCACGAGTCCAAATCGAAATGTTGAGTTCGAGATTGACCGCGGCGATCAATTAATCGCCCCTCAAGTAAACTAATCCGTAGAGCCCCCATGCCCACCCTGTGGTCCAAGACGCGCACCACGCTGGAGATGATCAAATGGGAGCACTCCATCTTCGCGCTGCCGTTTGCCCTAACGGCCGTCATCCTGGCCGCACGCGGCCTGCCTGCCCTGCGCACAATTGTTTGGATTCTCGTCGCCATGGTCGCCGCGCGCTCCGCGGCAATGGCCTTCAACCGCTGGGCCGACGCCGATCTGGACGCCGCCAATCCCCGCACCCGCAGCCGCGCCATTCCCGCCGGCCTGCTCTCGCGCCAGTTCGTCCTCGGTTTTACGTTTCTCGCCGCGCTCGTCTTTGTGCTGGCCGCCGCCCAACTCAATCGCCTCACGCTCTACCTATCGCCGCTGGCGCTGGCGGTGCTGCTGGGCTACAGCTACCTGAAGCGCGTCACACGCTGGTCGCACCTGGGCCTCGGCCTTGCCCTCGGACTGGCACCCTCGGCGGCCTGGATCGCCGTCCGCGGCTCGCTAGACCCCCGCATCCTGGTCCTCACCGCAGCCGTCACCTTGTGGGCGGGCGGCTTCGACGTCCTCTACGCATGCCAGGACTGCGAGCACGACCGCGCTGCCGGCCTCCACAGCCTGCCCCAGTCCGTCGGCATTCCCGCCGCGATTTGGACTGCGCGCGCCATGCACCTAGGGCAGCTGGGCCTATTCACCTGGTTCGGCGTACTGTTTCAATTTCATACATTGGGCTGGCTCGGCATCGCCGCCGCGGCCCTGCTGCTGGCCTACGAGCACTCCCTGGTTTCTCCGCATGACCTGCGCCGGCTCAACGCCGCCTTTTTCACCATGAACGGGGTCATCGCCACCGTTTTTCTAGCCTTTGTGGCAGCCGACCTGTGGCTGTGGAGTTGAATTTCATGTCATCGCGCGCATTCGCCGAGAAAACTCCAATCGAGCTGTGGTATGGTGCCAGAAAGCACTTTCCGCAAGGCGCCTCCATGGCGCCCGCCCCGCGCGCATCGACAGGAGAACAGGGCACCGGAATGAAGATTGCCATCCAGGGAGAACCCGGCTCATTCAGTCACGAGGCAGCGATGAAGCTGGTCACCGATGCGGTAATAGTGCCGTTTTCGCTCTCCGCCGACGCCTTTGCCGCGCTGGTCGACGGAACCGTGGAGGCCGCAGTAATTCCCATCGAGAACAGCCTGGCCGGCTCGGTCCTGGAGCACTTCGACCTGCTGCTGGCCCACGACGTGCAAGTCCAGCGCGAGACGCTTCTGCGCATCCGCCACAACCTGATCGCCATCTCCGGAGCATCGATAGGCGAGATCGACCGCGTCTTCTCGCATCCGGTAGCCCTGGCGCAGTGCCGGCGGTTCCTGGCCCAGCACTCCAGGATGGAGGCCTTCGCCTTCTACGACACCGCTGGCAGCGTAAAGCAACTGGTTGAATTGCGCGACCGCCATGCGGGGGCCATCGCCAGCGAGGCAGCGGCCCACTACTATGGGGCGCAGATACTTCAGGCCGGCATCGAGGACAACCCGGAGAACTATACCCGCTTCTTCCTGGTCCGCCGGACAAAGGACGCCGTTGCCGATCCCGAGTCGAACAAGATTAGCCTCGCTTTTTCCGTCGAAGACAGACCCTGGACTCTGGTTCGCGCGCTGAATGGGCTTTCAGGCATCGGCACGAACATGACCAAGATCGAGTCCCGCCCGGTCCATGGCAAACCCTGGGAGTACATCTTCTACGTGGATTGCCAGATTCGCTCCCCCGAAGAGGGTTCGCGCGCCATTGAGGCACTGCGCCCTAATTGCGTCATGGTCAAGAAGTTGGGATGCTACCCGGAAGCGCGCCAGTAGAGAGGCCGGCGCAGGAAGTCTTGATTTGTATGGATTCTGTACGAGATTCAGCAAAAAGGGACGGGCTTCAGCCCGTCCCTTTTTGCTAATGCGCTGGTCAACCCTGAAACGGCGGTCTCAAAAGTGATATGCCACGCCGATGGCGGGGGTAAAGATGTTGTACCACTTGTTGGTTTCGAACTTGTAGCCGCCAGGGTCGCCAAAAGTGGGAACCTTGGTGACAAACCCGCGATATTCCGCGCGAATGTCGAAGCTGGGGCTGATCTCGTACGCAAACCCGGCTCCGTACATGGCGCCGATGCCCGTCTGCTGTTTGGCGCCCAAAACCGTGGTGCCGCTGTTGACGATGGGCAAAAAGATCATGGCGCCCGGTCCGGCTTCGACAAACGGGTTGAACTTGCGGAAAAAGAAGGTGTGCACGTAGGCACCGGACATCTCCTGGGTGCGAGTCAAAATGGTGATGCCGAGCGGTCCAAGATTGGGTTCGGCGTAGTTGATCTTGTTCTGGTAGGTAATCCCGTAGTTGCCCTCGAAGGCGCTCGAGGGCGTGAGCATGAAGCGGTAGCTGACCAATGCGCCATAGGCCGTGGTGGAGTGAACCTGAACATCGGTGGACGAGGCAATGAATGGCTCAATGAGCCCAGTTCCGCTGATGCTGATGTCCTGGCGGCTTTCCTGAGCGCGGCCCGCGGCCACGCACACGGCCAGCAGGAATGCAATTAAAGCGATCTTCTTCATTCGGTCCTGAACCTCACGACTGCCCAACCGTCCGGCTGGCAACGAGCTTGTCGATTCCGGCGCGCCGGATCGAGCCGGGCCCCGCTTACAGAATTGTAAATGGCCGGAGCGGTCCATGGAGTCAACAGGTTCTGCCAGCCTCCGCGCCGCGCCTTGCTCCGGCACGATCTGAGGTTATAGACGCAGCGGAAGTTAAAGGGGTGCTTGGCTTCACGGGCCGCGGGTTTTCTTGGCGGTTCGCGTCCCCTCAGCCCAACGGCTCCACATGGTAGTAAAACGGCGGTCCCTGCTCCTTGGCCAGCGTCCGCACCGTGCGCAGAAAGGCCTTGGCGGCATAGGAGGGCGTACCCTGCCGCCGGTGCGCCAGCCGCAGAACCCGTTTGAACTCCAGCTCGTCCACCGCTACACGCACCAGCTGGCCGGTCTCCAGCTCCCGGGCCACAGTTAGATGAGGAACTAGCGCCACGCCGTTGCCCATGGCTACGAAGCGCTTGATGGCCTCGATCGTCGGCAGCTCGACAGCCATATTCAACGGCGTCCGGTAGCGCTGAAACGCCTCGATCACCTTCCGCCGCAACGGCGAGGCCACGTTGTGGGCGATGAAGACCTCCTCTCCCAGGTCGCCGATCGAGACCCGCTCCGCACCAGCCAGCGGATGATTAGGGCTCACAATGAACGCCAGGCTGTCTCCATACACAGCGATGGTCCGAAACTGCGCCGGGTCGGGCCGGAACGAAACCACCCCCAACTCGAAGGTGCGCAGGCTCAACTCCTCGGGAATGCGGGAAGCCAGCATCCGGTGCACCGTCACGCTCACCTGCGGAAACGCCCGCCGGAACCGGTCGATGGCCGGCAGCAGATACATGCAGGTGTACTCGTTGGCCGCCAGTTGCAACCGCCCCCGTTCCAGGTTCTTCAACTCGTCCAGCGCGCTCGTAGCCTCACGGCGCAGGGCCATTAGGCGCAAGGAATAGTCGCGCAGCAGCGCTCCGGCCGCAGTCAGCGAGCCGTCGCGCGCCGCCCGGTCGAAGAGCGTCTCGCCCACCGCCGCTTCGAGCTTGCGGATCACCTGGCTGACGGCCGGCTGCGTCCTGCGCAGCCGCACCGCGGCTCGCGAGAAGCTCTTCTCCTCCGCCACCGCCAAGAACGTTTCCAGTTGATTGAGTTCCATGAGGCCTCTCAAGAGCAAGAGATCAGGGGTCAGGGGTCAGAGTTCAAGGGTCAGAAGGTGATCGGCCATGCCCTCGGGGACAACAAGCATTTTGTCTGTACAGGCGCTTGTAAAGGTCCGTGCAACCCCACCCTAGCCGCAAAGACAAGGGCGCGGCGAGGGTGGGGTACCCAACGTTGGTTCGGCCCCCGGCTTTCTCGCTGATCCCTGGTCTCTGACCCCTGATCCATTATAACGAGAATTTATTGCTTCCCCAATAATAATAACTTTGCCTTATATCGCCCCGATGCGAGACACTAGTCTGGTTGGTAAAGGTATCTTTTCAGCGGGCGAGTCAATGATTTCAGATCACGTATTTTTCTTCGACACCACGTTGCGCGATGGCGAGCAGTCTCCGGGCTGCAGCATGACCACGCAGGAAAAGCTCACCATGGCCCATGCCCTTGAAGATTTGGGCGTGGACATCATCGAGGCCGGCTTCGCCATGGCCTCCGAGGGCGACTTCGCGGCCATCGCCACCATCACCCAGGCCATCCACAGGCCGCGCATCGCGTCGCTGGCTCGCGCCAGGGCCGAAGACATTGAAATGGCCGCCCGCGCCCTGCAGTTTGCCGACCGCGCCCGCATCCACATCTTCCTGGCATCGAGCGACCTGCATCTCGAATACAAGCTCAAGATCGGCCGCCAGGAGGCGCTGGACCTGACAGGCGAGTCCATTCGCGTGGCGCTCAAGCACGTCGAGGACATCGAGTTCTCGCCCGAAGACGCCACTCGCTCCGATCGCGATTTTCTGGTCGAGATGGTGCGCGTGGCCGTCGAGGCCGGCGCCACCACCATCAACATGCCGGACACCGTCGGCTACACGACCCCCGAAGAGTACGCCCAGATGTTCCGCGAGGTGCGCGAGCGCGTCCCGGCCATCGACGAGCGGGGCATCGTCCTCTCCTCGCATTGCCACGACGACCTGGGCCTGGCGGTGGCCAACTCGCTGGCCGCCATCCAGGCCGGCGCTCGCCAGGTGGAGTGCACCATCAACGGCATCGGCGAACGGGCCGGCAACGCCGCGCTCGAAGAGATCGCCGCCGCCCTCTACGTGCGCGGCGACCGCTTCGGCGTCTCGACCTCTATCAAGTTGGAGAATCTCTACCCCACCAGCCAGGTTCTCGGCCAGCTCATCACCTTCCGCCCGTCGCCCAACAAGGCGATCGTGGGCGACAATGCATTTGCCCACGAGTCCGGCATCCATCAGCACGGCGTGCTGGCCAATCCGCTCTGCTACGAAATCATGACCCCCACGCTGGTGGGCGTGGCCAAGACGCATCTGGTGCTCGGCAAGCACTCCGGCCGCGCCGCGCTAAGAAACAGGTTGGAGCAGCTCGGCTTCGCGCTCACCCGCGACGAGTTGCAACATACTTATTACCGTTTCGTAGCACTTGCCGACCGCAAGAAAAACATTTACGACCAGGATCTGATTGGGATTCTGCCCGACCATATCCGCGAAAGCCGCCGCGAACCAGTCTCGGAACTTGACTGAACCGGCTTCGGCCCTATCACGCTGGGAGGCCAACGGCAAGAAGAACCATATAACAGAAAGACAAGGAGAGCAAGAATGAAGTTGAAAGTATTGGTAACCCCCGGCGACGGCATTGGCCCCGAAATCACCGCAGAAGCCATCGGAGTATTGCAAGAGGTTGCGGCAGCCGGCGGTCACACGCTGGAGCTGGATTACAAGCGCATTGGCGGTGTGGCCATCGAGCAGGATGGAACGCCTCTCCCTCCCGACACCGTTGCCGCGGCACTCGACTCCGAAGCCGTTTTCTTAGGCGCGGTGGGCGACGACAAGTTCAATTCTCTTCCTCCAAGCCAGCGGCCCGAGGCCGGTCTGCTCGAGCTGCGCGCGGCCCTGGGCGGCTTCGCCAACCTGCGCCCCGTCTTTGCCTTCAAGGAGCTGACGGTCAACAGCCCGCTGCGGCCGGAGATCATCGACGGGACCGACATCATGTTCGTTCGCGAACTGCTCGGCGGCCTCTACTACGGCCAGCCCCGCGGCTGGAACAAGGAAAAGGGCGTAGCCTTCAACACCATGATCTACAAGCGCGATGAGGTGGTCCGCGTGGCTCGCGTGGCCTTCAAGCTGGCCCAGAAGCGCCGCAAGAAGCTGACCAGCGTCGACAAGGCCAACGTGCTCGAAGTCTCGCAGCTCTGGCGCGACACGGTGATCGAGGTGGCCAAGGAGTTTCCCGATGTGACGCTGGAGCACCAGTACGTCGACGCCATGTCGATGCACCTGATGAAGCGTCCGCGCGACTTCGACGTGGTGGTCACAGAGAACACATTCGGCGACATTCTCACAGACGAGGCTTCCGTGATCACCGGCTCGCTGGGTATGCTGCCCTCGGGGACCGTCGGCGGCAAGATCAATTTGTTTGAGCCGGCGCACGGCTCCGCGCCCAAGCACGCCAACAAAAACATCGCCAACCCGCTGGCCACCATCTTGACGGGCGCCCTGCTCCTGCGCCACTCCTTCGGGCTCGATGCGGAGGCCGACGCGATCGTCAAGGCAGTCCGCAAGGTGCTGGAGCAAGGCTTCCGCACGCAGGACCTGGCGCGCACCAACCCCGAGGGCTTGACCGTGCTCGGAACCCGCGAGATGGGCGCGAAGGTGCGGGAGACGGTGAAGGAGCTGTTGAAGTAGGGACTAGGGGACTAGGGTGGGACAAGCATCCACTCAGACACCAAGAACAGGGAGTTCAATGAGCACCGAACCGAAAACGTTATTTGAAAAGGTCTGGCAGCAGCACGTGGTGGTCGAGCCGAAAGGCGAGCCAACGCTGCTCTACATTGACCTGCAACTGCTGCACGAGGTCACCTCGCCGCAGGCATTCGAGGGTCTGCGCCTGGCCGGCCGCAAGGTCCGCCGTCCCGATCGATGTATCGCGACCATCGACCACAACGTGCCCACGACCATCGAGGGCCGGCTGAACATCGTGGACCAGATCGCCGCCAAGCAGATCGCCACGCTGCGCCAGAACTGCTCGGAGTTCGGCATCGAACTCTACGACGTGAACTCGCGCGAACAAGGCATCGTTCACGTCATCGGCCCCGAACTGGGCATCACCAAGCCGGGCATGACCATCGTCTGTGGCGACTCGCACACCAGCACCCATGGCGCATTCGGCGCGCTCGCGTTCGGCATCGGCACCAGCGAGGTCGAGCACCTGCTGGCCACGCAGACGCTGCCGCAGTCCAAGCCCAAGACATTCCGTATTGCCGTCGAGGGCGAGCTGCCCACCGGCGTCACCGCGAAAGATATCATCCTGGCCATCATCGGGCAGATCGGCACCGACGGCGCGACCGGCTGCGTGGTCGAATACGCGGGCTCCGCCATCCGCGCTCTCTCCATGGAAGGCCGCATGACGGTGTGCAACATGAGCATCGAGGCCGGCGCACGCGCGGGCATGATCGCTCCCGACGCAACCACCTTCGCCTACCTGGAAGGCCGGAGATTCAGTCCAAAGGGCGAAGCCTGGAAGGCAGCCGTCGCCGAGTGGAGCAAACTGCCCACCGACCCCGGCGTGAAGTTCGACCGCGAACTAATAATCGACGCCGCCACGCTTGTGCCCTACGTCAGTTGGGGCACCAGCCCCGGCATGGTTGCGCCCATCACGGCAGCCGTGCCCGACCCCGCCGCCGCGCCCAGCGATCAGGAACGCAACGGCCTGGAGCGCGCGCTGGAATACATGGGGCTGACGGCCGGTACGCCGCTTGAAGACGTTTCGATCGACCGCGTCTTCATCGGCTCCTGCACCAATGGCCGGCTTGAAGACCTCCGCGCAGCCGCCCGCATCGCGGCGGGCTACAAAGTCTCAACGCACGTGAACGCGATGGTGGTTCCCGGCTCGCAGGCCGTCAAGGCGCAAGCTGAGGCCGAAGGCCTGGATAGCATCTTCCGCGAGGCCGGCTTCGAGTGGCGCGAGCCCGGCTGCTCCATGTGCCTGGGCATGAACCCCGACATTCTTTCGCCCGGCGAGCGCTGCGCCTCCACCAGCAACCGCAACTTCGAGGGCCGCCAGGGCCGCGGCGGGCGCACTCACCTGGTCTCGCCCGAGATGGCCGCCGCCGCCGCAATCGCCGGCCACTTCGTAGACATTCGCAGCTGGGCAGTACGGGAGCCCGCGCTGCAAGGAGGGAAGGCCTGATGCAACCCTTTCGCACACTCACCGCGCTGGCTGCGCCTCTGGACCGCGCCAACGTCGATACCGACCAGATCATTCCCAAGCAGTTTTTGAAGCGCATCGAGCGCACCGGCTACGGCGATTTTCTCTTCTTCGACTGGCGGCGCACGGCGGCCGGCGATCCCGACCCGGCGTTTGTCTTGAACGACCCGCGTTACAAGGGCGCGCAGATCCTGATCGCGGGCAAGAACTTCGCCTGCGGATCGAGCCGCGAGCACGCTGCATGGGCGCTCTCGGACTTCGGCTTCCGCGCCGTCATCGCGCCCACCTTCGCCGACATCTTCTTTTCAAACGCGGGCAAGAACGGCATCGTGCTGGTTCGTCTGAGTGAAGAGCAGGTCGCCCAACTGCTCCAAAACGCGAAGACGATTCCCAACTATCAACTCACCGTCTCGCTCGAGGCGCAGACAGTGACCGACAACCGGGGATTCAGCGCAACCTTCGAGGTGGACCCGTTCCGCAGGTTCTGCCTCCTCGAAGGCCTCGACGACATCGGCCTCACGCTGCGCCACGCGGCGGCGCTTGACGCATTCGAAGCAAAGCACAATCGCGATTTTTGGCTCGCCGCGAAGGCTTGATCGATTCAGAAGGGAGGGTTGCCGATGAAGTCGCGATGGATGGTAGCGTGTTGCGTTCTGGCAACTTCCATTTCGGCGGTTGCTCAGCAGCGTGTCTCAGCTTCGGATCTCGAACGGAATTTCTGGCAGACGCTCAAAGCGAATGACCTTGCCGCGCTTCAGTCGATGATGACGGAGGATTATCTGAGCGTGGAAGATGGCGTGAAGACGCGCGAGCAGGTGATTCAATTCCTGGGCCGCTGCCGTCTCACCGACATAAACCTCAGCGACCAGCAGGACCTTGCGATCTCGAAAGATACTGTTGCAACCCTCTACCGCATCTCGGAAGACGCCTTATGCGGGGACAAGCACTACACCGGAACTTACATAGCCACCACCGTTTGGGTGCTGCGCAATGGACGATGGCGGGCACGGCTTCACACAGAACATCCGCTGGAACAAACGCGGTAAATACTCGAAAGCAAGGAGAAGAAGTGGACAACGAAAGCACCGGCAAGAGAATTTCAGGTCCGTTGACCGAAGGACCAAGCCGCGCGGCCGCGCGCTCGTATCTTCGCGGCGTCGGCTTCAGCAAGGAAGATCTGCACAAACCCATCATCGGCATCGCCAACACCTGGACCGAGATCGGCACCTGCAACGTGCATCTGCGCGAGATTGCCGAAGCGCTGAAGGAAGGCATACGCGAGGCCGGCGGGACTCCCATGGAGTTCAACACCATCACCATCCACGACGGCATCACCATGGGCACGCAGGGCATGAAGGCCTCGCTGGTCTCGCGCGAAGTGATCGCCGACTCGATTGAATTGGTGGCGCGCGGCAACCTCTTCGACGGCATGGTTGGCATCGGCGGATGCGACAAGAATATGCCCGGCATCATCATGGCTCTCTGCCGGCTGGATATTCCCGGCATGATGCTCTACGGCGGCTCCATCGCCCCCGGCAAGCTCAACGGCAAGGACATCACCATCCAGAACGTCTTTGAGGGCATCGGCTCTCACGCCGCCGGACGCATCGACGCCGCCGGCCTGGAGGCTCTTGAGGCCAACGCCTGTCCCGGCGCCGGCGCCTGCGGCGGCCAGTTCACCGCCAACACCATGGCCATGAGCGGCGAAATCCTGGGCATCTCGCCCATTCAGCTCTCCGGCGTTCCCGCCACCAGCCCGGAGAAGCGGGCCGCCACCCGCGAAGCCGGCCGTATGCTGATGGACGCGGTCCGCGCCAATCGCCGCCCCTCGCAAATCATCACCCGCAAATCTATCGAGAACGCAATTGCCAGCGTGGCCGCCAGCGGCGGTTCGACGAATGCCGTTCTGCATCTGCTGGCCATCGCGCGGGAGATGAACATCCCGCTCTCCATTGACGATTTCGACATCATCAGCAAGCGCACTCCTTACATCTGTTCACTAACTCCCGCAGGCAAGTATGTCGCTTCGGACTACCAGGCAGCGGGCGGTTCGCGCCTGCTGGCCCAGCGGCTCATCAAGGCCGGCCACGTCGACGGCTCGGCGCTCACCATCAGCGGCAAGACGCTGGCTGAAGAGGCTGCGCTGGCCGAGGAGACGCCCGGCCAGCAGGTCATTCACACCTTCGAGAATCCCATCAAGCCCAATGGCGGCCTTGTGATTCTGAAGGGCAACCTGGCGCCCGAGGGCTGCGTGATGAAGATTGCCGCGGCCAATCGCGTCGAGCATCGCGGCCCGGCGCGCGTCTTCGACTGCGAGGAAGATTGTTTTGCCGCCGTGCAGACCGGCCAGATCAAGCCGGGCGATGTGCTGGTGATTCGCTATGAAGGTCCCAAGGGCGGTCCCGGCATGAGAGAGATGCTGCAAGTCACGGCGGCCATCAGCTCGAACGCCGAACTGAGCGCGACGGTGGCTTTGTTGACCGACGGTCGCTTCAGCGGCGCAACACGCGGCTTTACCGCTGGCCATGTCGCTCCCGAAGCATTCGTCGGCGGACCCATCGCCGCCGTCCGCGAGGGCGACATCATCCACTTCGACATTCCCAACCGCAAACTTGACGTTGAAATCAGCGACGAGGAGATTGCGGCGCGGCTGAAAGGCTTCAAGCCGCCCGCGCTGCGCTGGCCACGCGGCGTTTTCCGCAAGTATGTGGATCGCGTGACGAGCGCATCAGAAGGCGCAACAACGTAGACAGCACAATTGAACCAGCGAGCTAGACCGATGGCCTTTGAACTCGAAACCAATCGTCGAAACGTACCGGACGGAGAGCTAATTGCCGACCTCCAGCGTGTTGCGTCGGAACTGGGCAAGAAAACCGTCACCCGTGCTGAGCAGGATGCCAAGGGAAGGTTCAATAGCTTCACTCTCGTTACAAGATTCGGTGGTTGGTTTTGCGCCCTTGAGAAGGCAGGTCTGGAGAGGGCGGACAGGCCTAAGAGAATCCGTGATGAAGAGTTGTTCAAGAACCTGGAGGGGGTCTGGATCGGGCTTGGAAGGCAGCCCCGCCACCGGGAGATGCATAAACCGCTCTCGGAATACAGCGGAAAGCCATATGAGCAGCGATTCGGTGGCTGGATAAGCGCACTTGAGGCGTTCATCTCTTACATTAACGGCGAGAAAGGTATACACACGGATGATGGGATCGAAGGTCCGAATGTGTTACAGATACCGCGACGCAAGGCCGCGAGGAATGTCGGAGTCGAAAAGACCTCTTCATCAGTCGTATCGGCTGAAGGATCGAAGAACGAACTGACAGTTATCCAGCGAGGCCCAAGGAACCCCGGACGTAGGCTCATATTACGGGTGTTAATGCGTGACAATGGAATCTGCCAAATCTGCAAGAGAGCCTTCACAGAAAATGGCCCCGATTACCATATCGACCACATAACGCCATGGATTAAGGGCGGACCTACCGTCCTCTCAAATCTTCAGTTGCTCTGCTCGAAATGCAATCTTCTCAAAAGCGATCTGGACTTAACAAACGGCACCGAAGGATGAGGCACAAGATGACAAAACAAAACAAATCGCTACAGCAACCAATCCGTCTGACTGGCGCGGAGATTGTTTGGGCCACGCTGGTGGGCGAGGGCGTTACGGACGTCTTCGGCTACCCTGGCGGAGCCATCCTGCCCGTATACGACGCGCTGCGCAAGTTTCCCATCCACCACACGCTGGTGCGCCACGAGCAGGGCGCGGCGCACATGGCCGACGGCTACTCGCGCGCCTCGGGCAAGGTGGGCGTGGCCATGGCCACCAGCGGACCCGGCGCCACCAACCTGGTCACCGGCATCGCCACCGCTATGCTGGATTCGATTCCCATTGTCTGCATCACCGGCAACGTCTCCAGTAAGGTTCTCGGTACCGACGCTTTTCAGGAGGTGGACATCACCGGCATCACCCTGCCCGTAACCAAGCACAACTTCCTCATCAGCCGCGCCGAGGATATTGCGCCCGCCGTGCGCTACGCGTTTCAGATTGCCAAATCCGCGCGCCCCGGCCCGGTGCTCATCGATATCACCAAGGATGCGCAGCAAGCCACAGCCCTGTTCGACTTTGAGGCCGCCAAGCCGCGCCCCCATCGCATCCATCCCATGCGCAAGTTCGAGGATTCCGGCCTGGCGCGCGCAGCCGAACTCATCCGCTCCGCCAAGCGCCCCGTCATTCTCGCCGGCCACGGCATCATTGAATCCGGCGCCATGGAGCAGGTGCGCTCCCTGGCCGAGCGCGCCGAGATTCCCGTCGCCCTCACGCTTCTGGGCCTGGGCGCATTTCCCGCATCGCACTCGCTCAACCTGGGCATGATGGGCATGCACGGCGAGGCCTGGGTCAACCACGCCATCCAGGAAGCCGACCTGCTGATCGCCTGCGGCATGAGGTTCGACGATCGCGTCACCGGTACCACCGCTACCTACGCCACCAAGGCAAAGAAGATTCACATCGAGGTGGACCCGGCGGAAATCAACAAGAACATCAAGGTCGATGTGGCGCTGATCGGCGATCTCGCCGAGGTGCTGGAGCAGTTGCTGCCCCGCATCTCCGGCCGCCGCAGCCAAGCCTGGCTCAAGACCATCGACTGCATCAAGGGCGACGCCGCCGTGCGCGACATCAAGAACCTGCCCGACCTCGGCCATCTCTATGCGGCCCACGTCATTCACGACATCTGGCGAATCACCGGCGGCAACGCCATCGTGGTCACCGACGTCGGCCAGCACCAGATGTGGGAGGCGCAGTACTACCACCACGAGACGCCGCGCTCCCTCATCACCTCCGGCGGCCTGGGCACCATGGGCTTCGCGCTGCCCGCGGCCATCGGCGCCAAGACCGCCTGCCCCGACAAGGAGGTCTGGGTCATAGCCGGCGACGGAGGCTTCCAGATGACCGCTGCCGAACTGGCCACCATTGTGCAGGAAGGCCTCAAGATCAACATCGCCGTCATCAACAACGGCTATCTGGGCATGGTCCGCCAGTGGCAGGAGTTCTTCTACGAACGCAACTACCAGTCGACGCCGCTGATCAGCCCCGACTTCGTGAAGCTGGCCGGCGCTCACGGCATTCAGGGCCTCACCGTCAGCACCCGCGCCGAGGTGGCCGGGGCCGTCGATGCGGCTCGTTCCGCGCCCGGCGCGTTTTTGCTCAACTTCAAGGTCGAGAAGGAGGACTCGGTTTATCCGATGGTTTCCACCGGTTCCGCATTGCATGAGATGATCCGCCGCCCCGGCAAGGACGCGCTGGTGGAATCGCCGGAGGATAAATAGCAATGCAGAGATCAGGGGTCAGAGATCAGTCGATCACTTCGCAGTCATGAGTTGGATAGTATGTCGAGTTCGTTCCGGGATCTAACGGTTTGGCAGAGGGCGATGCAATTGACCGTTGCAATCTATCGCTTGACGAAGGAGTTCCCGCGTGAAGAAATCTACGGGCTTACCAGCCAGATCAGGCGTTCGGCAGTCTCTGTACCTAGCAACATTGCAGAAGGACATGGAAGGTTAAGCACAGGCGAATACCGGCAGTTCCTGAGCGTCGCCCGCGCTTCGAATTTCGAACTACAAACACAACGGGAAATCGCTCGCGCACTTGAGATTGGGAATCCCAAGTTGCTCGATGAAGCAGAAAGTTTGTCGCACGAAGTAGGAAAGATGCTCTTCGCAATCCTCGAATCGACCAACAAGAAGGCGAAGGTTAACTGATCTCTGACCCCTGATCTCTGATCTCTGAAAGGCTTTTATGCTGCACACATTTGTCGCTTACGTTGAAGACCTGCCCGGAGTGCTGACGCGCGTCGCCTCACTCTTCCGCCGCCTCAACATCAACATCAACTCGCTCACCGTGGGCCGCAGCGAGAGCGCCGGCCTGTCGCGACTGACGCTGGTCTGCGACGCCTCCGCCGAGGCCGGACATCGCGTCCAGGCTAGCCTGTTCAAGCTGGAGAACGTCGTCGATGTGGACGACATTGGCGGCGCCCCGGCGGTCAACCGCGAACTGGCGCTCATCAAGGTGGCCGCGACGCCGCAGAATCGATCCCAGATTTTCGATCTCGTTGAAGTCTTTCGCGCCCGCATCGTGGACCTGGCGCCGGAGTCGCTGATGATTGAGTTGACCGGCGTCGAAAGCAAGATCGAAGGACTCATCGAGGTGCTTCGCGAAGATGAAGGACGCATTCTGGAAATCTGCCGCAGCGGCAAGATGACCATGCGCCGCGGCCATCACACCAGCGGCG
>Ga0326727_10003797_pt1 | contig 47305 bp, 32 predicted proteins | sample MB2enrmetagenome_FD_207643 | JGI IMG/M metagenome (GOLD analysis project Ga0326727, IMG submission 207643) | Lab enriched peat soil microbial communities from McLean, Ithaca, NY, United States - MB29MY | ecosystem: Environmental > Terrestrial > Soil > Wetlands > Peat | place: USA: New York... | reverse complement strand
CGGTTCCTCTCCGCTTGTGGCTCTGAACTGTGATCCTTCTCGGCTCACAGCTTAACCCACGGCCAGCGCATTGGAACCGGTCACTCCATGATGACTAGGGATTGACGGCCGAAGGTATTTTCAATGCGCTGGTGGAGTGGCCTGGCCCGGCGCGCCTGCTTCTTTCAAGCCTGTGGGCCAGCGGCTTGAAGCGGACCGCCTCCGACTCACTCTTCATGCGCGCTGTTACATCCACCAGCCGCTGCTGCTCCAGGCCTCTCCGTTTGGCCACAATCTTGTAATCGAAGGGGATGCTCGCCAGGCCGCCGCCCAGTTCATGCACCTCGAAGCCCGCGGCCGTCTTGTGGGTTACATAGAGGCCTTTGCAGTCGTCGCCAGGGGTCAGAAAAACGTGGAACTCGACGTTCGCGTTCACGGTATCGGCAAACGCCGGGTCCAGGGCGATGGTCGCGCTACCGTGGTTCAACTGCCCGGAGCCGTAGTCCTCCACCCAGTTCTCTGCCGACTGCACGGTATAGGTCTCCACTTGACGGACACCGTCCTGGGAGGTGACCAGCGCCTTCATCTGGCCGGTGCAGGAGATGTTCCCGGTCTGGTTGATGCCGCATATGCCTCCCGGCCCGCCCGCGCGCAGCACCGTCCCTATCCCCTGCGCGACGTTTCCAAGGGGTCCGCCGCTGTAGTTGTTCAGCACGAGGATTGTTGATGAGGCCGCGCTATCGTTGAAGAAGATTCCCCCGGAAAGGTCGTCGGCGGTGGCGATAAGGGCGGCTTCCTGCCCATTTGGGCCGTCTGCCCAGACGCCTGCGTCCAAGCCGTCGTCCGACTCAAGCAGGAAGAAGGAGTTGCTTGGCCCGTTGGAGTTGGCAAGGCTTCCCAGAATGCCAATCGAGCCCGCGGTCTGAGTTCCATACGACTGAATTCCATATCCGTCCGAACCGGCGCTGGCATAGATTCCGGAACCGTACTGTCCGCTATTCGAAGCGTTGATTGCCGCCGAAAAGGAATCGCCGCTATTGCTGACCGAAAGCATATTTCCCGAGAGGTTGGTTCCAGTGATCGAGGTTGCGCCTTCGATCGTTTGGCCGGTGGTGAAGGTGTTCGAAGCTCCCAGTTGCGCATACACCCCGTTGAAGGACGACTCCAGTGTGGGGGTAACAGCGGTGGCGATTGACGGCGCAATTGCGGTTACCAGGGCAGCCTGATTCAATCCCAGTGCGACAGAACCCAGGGTGCCGCTCCCGGTTAGCGGGCTGGTCGTGGTAATCCCGGTGATGGTTCCGCCTCCCGTGCCTGTGATCGGAAAGGTCTGGCTGGGACTGAAGGTGATTGCGCCATTGGAAGCGATTGAAAGTCCAGTTGGGGCGGGCGCGCTGGCCCCCGAACTGAACAGTAAATCGAGCTTGCCGGAAGGGGTGCTCGTATTATTGCCGGTGGGCAACGCCAGCCAGGCAAAATTCTGTGGAACCGCGCTGCTGGAAGCGCTGGAGTAGGCGCTGGCCTCTACTGCAAGAAATGGAGAGTTCAGTCCGCCTGTGGCAGTGGCTGCGCTGGCCTGCTTCAGAATGACATTGCCGTTCGAGAGCAATCCGCCCGCCGCGCTCGACAGGCCGGTTACCGTCGAATTGGCTGCCGTCAGCACACCGGAAACGCTCAGGCCACCGGTAATCGCCTGATTACCGAGAAATGTATTGGCAGCGCTCAAACGCGGATAGACGCTGTTAAGAGTCGTCTCCAACTGGGCGGCATTCAACCCCACGGTGACAGTCCCCGTCGTTCCTCCGCCGGTCAAAGGGCTTGACGCGGTCACGCCTGTAATGGTTCCAACTCCAGGAAAGACCTGCCCCGAAGCAAAGCTGATGAGGCCATTGCCGGCAATCGAAAGTCCCGTTGGGAGGATCGGGTTGGCTCCCGAGCCGAACAGTAAATAGAGCTTGCCCAAGGGAGTGCTCGTATCATTGCCGGTGGGCCCCGCCAGCCATGCAAATGTCTGCGCCACAGGCGCACTGGCCGTTTGGGACCATGAGCTTGCGCTCAGTTCCAGCGGGTACGAGTTTTCCCCCGTCGTGGCGGTTGCCGGGCTGCGAGCGGGCAAAATCGCCGTTCCGCGCAAGGTCGTGTTTCCGCCCACGTCCAGCGTCGTGGCCGGAGAGGCAACATTGATGCCGATTCCAGACGTGCCCTGCACGATCTCAGAGTTGCCCAGCGTGCTTGCGCCGGTCCACAGCGACACGGTGTTCAGCGTGCCGGAGCCGGTAAGCGCGGCCAAAGCCTGGGGCGTTACGCCGGCTGGTTGCGCTGCCGTCTCCTGCGCCAGCGTGGCAAGCTGCTCCTGGGTCACGAAGTCCGCGGCCGCGCGCCCTGCCAGCGTCTCCGCGTCGGCCGACTTCATGGCATACGGAACGCTGGTCAGCAACACGCGTTCCAGTTCCGGAGCCTGTTCCACGCTCACACCCAGCCAGCGCGCCTGTCCTTTGGCAAATACCGATTGCGGCAGGCCCTGTGCGCTGGCGCCGCCCAGCAGAATCGTATAAATGCCTGTCGCGTCGATCGATACCCGCTGCGTTTCCGCCCACAGCGGTTCTCCGCCTTCTGCATCCGCATAGATGCGAAAGACAGCTTCCACCGTCGTCCCGCCACGGCTGGGCAGTGCGCCCGTATACCGCACCTGCTGCGGAATGACCGGCGAGACCTTGAAAGCCGGTTGATCGAGATTGGGTGACTGGGCGGTCGCCGCCATGCTGAAAAAAGTGAATACCAGCGATGCGGCAGCGGTCTTGAGCCACCATGCGCCGATGGACAGGGAGGCAAATTTCCTTGTCTGCATGTACGTCTCTTTTCTGCACCAGCTCTGTCGAAGGGAATCGAAGTGCCTGGGTGCGGGGAATAAGTTGAGAGATGTTCTCGAACTGGAAGGCTCGTGCCGCGGATAGGGCGTGGTGTTATCTTCAGCCATCCGCGTCTGCCCGGAAATCCGACCTTGCTTTCCGGCTATGAATCAATATAGAGCTAAACGGTCCAATTTCAATACGATTTTTAGATTTTTATCTGTTTGCAATGAATGGAGCAGGCAGGAATGACTCCTGCCTGCTTTGCAGGATCGAGACGCAACCGGTCAAATTTCGCGCGTGGGACGATTCCGGGACGCAGAACCTATTTCGGATTGTCCACACGCACCAGCAGCACATCGTGGCTGGCCAGTTCCAGCGGCATATTGTCGGTGAGTTCGACGGTCTTGCCTGTCCACAAATTCTTGCCCGTCAGCGGTCCAGCCAGGCCGAGTTTGTGCAGGTTCAGGTGGAAGGGGTGGGTGGAATAGCGGCTGTCACCGGCGTCAACAACGGCAATGGCCAGCGCACCGCCGGCCAGGTGCCGGGTCCAGACCTCGACTTCGCCGTCGGAGTAAATGCGCGCGCCCTGCTTGCCGAGCCGGTCCTGATCGATGGCAATGACGTCGCGGTTGGTGAGGATGGCCTTGATCTCAGGCTTCATGTTGGGCAGGTCGTTGCCGGCCAGCAAAGGCGCGGCCAGCATGGCCCACATCGAGAAGTGCGTGCGGTTCTCCTCCAGCGAGAGCTTGCCGTTGCCCACTTCCAGCATGTCAGGATCGTTCCAGTGGCCGGGGCCTGCGTAGGCTTCCAGGCCCTCCTGTTGGCTGATGATGGCGTAGATGCGGTCCCAGTCGGCCGTCACGTCGCCCGTGGTCCGCCACAGGTTGCCGCCGACGGAAGGCCCCCACTCCCAGACCGCATCCCAGCCGTACTGGCAGAACGAAAAGACGATGGGGCGCCCGGTGGCCTTCAGGGCCTTGTCCATCTTGGCGTAGGCGGCGATCATCAAGCGCATTTGCGCGGCCTTGTCGTTGGGCGCCTGCTTGGCCATCACGTCGTCCATGAAGCTGCACATGTCGTATTTGAGGTAGTCGATGCCCCACTCGGCATACATTTTGGCATCCTGTTCCTCGTGGCCCAGCGAGCCCGCGTAACCGCCGCAAGTCTTGGAGCCCGGCGAGGAGTAGATGCCGATCCTGAGCCCCTTCGAGTGCACGTAGTCGGCCAGCGCCTTCATGTCGGGGAACTTGGCATTCGGATGCAGCACGCCGCTTGCATCGCGCTCACCTTCCCAGGTGTCGTCGATGTTGACGTAGACGTAGCCGGCATCCTTCATGCCGGTGGCAACGACCTGATCGGCGGCGGCGCGGATGCCCTTGTCGTCGACCCTTCCGGCAAAATAGTTCCAACTGTTCCAGCCCATGGGCGGCGTTTGCGCCACCACCTGTGGTGGGGCCAACTGCGCCTGCGGCGCGGCGGGTGTCTGGGAGAGGGCGGCAAAAGAGGTCATAGCCAGACCGGCGAGAGAGAGCGAAGCAATGATGCGCATGATGGATCCTCGTGAAAACGGTTTCAGACGGAATTTTATGCTGTTGGCGGCGCTTTCGGCAATCGAGGATTTGCCTGCTTGCAGAAGGAATCGGCGACGGCGTGCCGCACAGTGAGCGAGTGGGTGAAGAATGGGGCGTAGTCTACTGAAGAGAAAAACCTCTCAAAGGAGTCTTGCTCCCCGATGACAGACCTGAATGCCGATGTGACCGCGCTCTTTCTTGAGTTCTCTCGCAAGAAACTTCTGGAGCAGGATTGGCCCCGGTTGCGCGCGTGCGTTGAATCGCTCACCGAGAGTCAAGTCTGGTGGCGTCCCAACGCGGCCAGCAACAGTATTGGCAATCTGATTCTGCACCTGAACGGCAATGTGCGCCAGTGGCTGGTGGCCTCGTTCAACGGGCAAGAAGACGGCCGCGACCGTCCCGTCGAATTCGGTGCGGAGGGTGGGATCCCGGCACCGGTGCTGCTCGAAAAGCTCGGCGCAACCATCGAGGAAGCGTCGGCGGTGCTTTCGCGGCTGACCGAGGCAGATCTGCTTGCTCCGTACGAGATTCAGGGCTACAAAGTTACTGGCTTGTATGCCGTCTACCAGGTGGTGGAACACTTCGCAATGCACTATGGACAGATTCTTTACATCACCAAGAATCTTCGCGGCGCAGACCTGGAGTTTTACAGCGAGTTGAGCAAGACCGGCCGGGCTTCGTGAAGGAAGAGCGGCCTTTTTGAGGGGCTGATTGGCCCCGGCCCGGGACCATTCATTCCTGACGCGGATCACGTGGCCCGGCAACCGGAACAAGCGCATCGCTCCCCGCTCCAGCTTTTCTTTTGTTGTTCACATCGCCGCCCCAGTGCATCCTATATCTCTTGTTCGAAAGGTGTTTTCGCTCTTTCTGAAGGTTTCAGGTTCAGTTTTCCATGAAAACGCTGTAGACTGCCAACACGGCGCACGGAACGGATTTGATGGCCCGAAGTACACAGAAGCAGAAACTATTCAACGGACGGGACCACTCCTGGATGGAGTTCAACCGGCGTGTGCTCGAAGAGGCCGAGGACCCGGCAAACCCGCTGCTGGAGCGGGTCAAGTTCCTGGCGATCACCGGCTCGAACCTGGACGAGTACGTTGAAATCCGTCAGGCCGGCCTGATGCAGCGCATTGAGGACGGCTACCGCGAACCGGGCTTCGACGGCCTGCGCCCCGAAGAGTCGCTGGCCGTGCTGACGGCCGATATTCACAGCTTTGTAGACGCGCAATACCGCTGCTGGAATGAGGAATTGCTGCCCAATCTGCGCCAGCAGGGCGTGAGGCTGCTGGAGTGGGAGGAGTTGGACGAAGAGGCCCGCGCCTATGCGCAGAGCTATTTTCAACGGGAAGTTGACCCGCTGCTGACGCCCATCTCGATCGACCCGGCCCACCCCTTTCCGCGCGTGCTCAACAAGGCCCTGTGCCTTGCGCTGCTGTTGCGGCTCAAAAGGCGCAGTTCAGGCCCGCAGGTTCTGGGGGTGGTCACGGTGCCCCGCGCGCTGCCGCGCTATGTTAGATTGCCTTCGGCCGATGGCGCGTTCGATTACCTGCTTTTGCAGGATCTGATTGCGCAGAACCTGGCCGGCATGTACCGCGGCTACGAAGTGCTGGCCCGCGCGGCCTTCCGCGTCACGCGCAACTCGAACCTCTACTTCGAGGAAGAGGAAGCGCGCTCGCTGCTGGAGACCATTCGCGTGGAGCTGCACAACCGCCGCAAGGGCGATGCGGTGCGGCTGGAGATTGAGACCGGCGCCGACACGGAGATCGTCGAGCGGCTGAGGGTCAACTTCGAGTTGGACGAGGATCAGGTCTACTGCAGCGACGGCCCTGTGAACCTTTCGCGGCTGATGTTCTTTTATGGCGACGTGCAGCGGCCGGACCTGAAGTTTACGCCGTTCACACCCAAAGCATTCAAGCTGAGCCGCAAGTCCAGCAACATCTTCGACGAACTGCGCCAGCACGACGTGCTGCTCCACCATCCCTACGACTCCTACGACCAGGTAGTGGACTTTATCCAGCAGGGCGCCGAAGACCCTGCCGTGGTGAGCATGAAGCAGACCCTCTACCGCACCAGCCACGACTCGCCGGTCTTCGGAGCGCTGATCGAGGCCGCGGCCAACAAGGAAGCTACGCTGGTGGTCGAGCTGATGGCGCGTTTCGACGAGGCCTCGAATATCCGCTGGGCGCGCAGCATGGAGGACGCCGGCGTGCAGGTCTTCCACGGCGTGGTGGGTCTGAAGACACATTGCAAGCTGGCCATGCTTGTTCGCCATGACGAGGATGGCGTCACGCGCCGCTACTGCCACCTGGGCACCGGCAACTACAACCCCGTTACCGCACGCTTCTATACCGACCTGAGCATGCTGACCAGCGATCCGCAGATTACCGAGCGGGTGCACATGGTCTTCAACTACCTGACAGCTCACGCGGAGATTGACGACTACCGGCCGTTGCTGGTGGCGCCTTTGACCATGGCCGAGAGCTTTCTGGGCCTTATCCGCCGCGAGCAGGAACACGCCCAGGCCGGGCGTCCCGCGCACATCGTAGCCAAGATGAACGCACTGCTGGAACCGTCGGTGATCGAGGCTCTCTACCAGGCCTCGCAAGCCGGCGTGGAGATCGACCTTATCGTCCGCGGGCTTTCGATTCTGCGTCCCGGCGTCAAAGGCCTGTCGGAGAGAATCAGGGTCCGCTCCATCGTGGGCCGTTTCCTGGAGCACTCGCGGGTCTTCCATTTCGCAAATGGCGGCAACGACGAGATCTATCTCGGCTCTGCCGACTGGATGCCGCGCAACCTCTTCGAGCGCTGCGAAGTAGCCTTTCCGGTCCGCGACCCGGCGGCCCTGGCCCGCATCCACGACGAGATACTGCCCGCCTATCTTGCCGACACAGTGAAAGCTCGCCTGCAACAGCCCGACGGAAGCTATATCCGCGCCAGCAGAGTGCTGAAGGATGCAAAGCCCTTTTCCAGCCAGGAATTTCTCATCCAATTGGCCGAGGGCAAGGTGGAGTTAGACGCTATTCCGAGGCCCATTGCCGCCAAGCCGCCTGCCAAAGCCGCGGCAAAGAAGAAGGCCCACGCCGCCGACTAGAGATTGTTAACATTGCTCAGACGGCGGCAAGCAAAGGTGGTCCGCAACCTCTCTGATTGAGCTCTGAAGATACTCCCGAAACGGTACCAATCTCGATTGAGATGTTACCGCCGTGTTAATATCGAAGCTCAAGGAGCTGGCAGACCCCGGTCTTACCCCCGCCAGACCGCCTCCGATGAACTTGTACCTCATGCGCCATGCCAATGCCGGAATGCCCCGTGGGAATCCCTCCCTCGACGCCAAGCGATCCCTGATCAAAGAGGGGAAGGACCAGTGCCTGTTGATGGCGCGCGTGCTGAGCGCACTCAAGGTGCAGGTGGACATCGTCGTGTCGAGCCCCTTGAAGCGCGCCCTGCAAACGGCGCAGTTTGTGGGTACGGAACTGGGCTATGACGCCAAAGTGGAGATCAGTCCGGCTCTGGGACCCGATGCGGATTACGCGGATTTCCAGGATATGCTGGCGAAGTATTCCGGCTACGAGGGCATGCTGGCCGTGGGACACAACCCCAATGTCTTCCAGTTTCTGGGCAGGCTGATTACGGCCAATGGCGGCGCGGCAATCCGCATGAGAAAGGGCTCGGTGGCGCGCGTCGATCTGGACCGCCATCCGCCGCTGTTGCAGTGGCTCATCGATCCGCGCTCGGCCAGGGCTATCTACGCCAGCATGCAAAAAAGTTCACGCCCGAAGGCATCGCGCAAGTAGCACGCCCGCCTTGCGCCGCGCATCCTGGCAGGGATTATGGCCGCTGATTTTGCCTGATCGAAAGGTCTATCTCAAAAAGACGCCACTCCGAGATGGAGTGGCGTCTTTGCTGTGAAGCGATAAGGCTTGCCTACTTGCGCTTTGCGGAGGTCTTCCGGGCTGTCTTTGCAGCGGGGCGTTTTGGCCTGGCTGCTGGCTCAGCGATAACCTCCGGCGCTTCGGGTTCTTCGAAGACGGGTTCGACGGCCTTTTCATCTTCTTTGGAAGCGAAGAAGCGCACGCCTTCCAGGTTGCGCTCACCCATCACGTGCAGGCGGAGGAAGTTTGTGGAGCCGGACTTGGTGCGTGTGCCGGCCACAACGGCGACGACCTCGCGGGGCCGCACGTAGCCGCCCTGCTCAAGCAGGCTCTCGGCACACTCCACCAGTGCCTCGGTCGAGTTGACCTTGGGGCAGCGGATGGGGGTGGTGCCCCACAGCAGGTTGAGGCGGTTGATGGTGATTTCAACCGGGCTGAGGGCGAAGATGGGCGCTGTGGGGTGATACTTCGAGAGCTGGCGAGCGGTCATTCCAGACTCGGTGAACAATGCGATGCCGCGCAGGTCCAGGTCGTCGGCGGCGTGCGCCGTAGCCTCGCAGATGGTTTCGGCGATCGACAGGTGGCTTCTGCGGTGCTGGCGGCGATCGGCGCTTTGTTCCTTGATATGGCGTTCCGCATCGATCACGATGCGCGACATCATGGAGACTGCCTCGACCGGGTACTTGCCCACGGCCGACTCGCCGGAGAGCATTACGGCGTCAGTGCCGTCGTAAACCGCGTTGGCCACGTCGGAGACTTCGGCTCGGGTGGGGCGCGGGTTCTCAATCATCGACTCCAGCATCTGCGTGGCGGTGATGACCGGCTTGCGGAACTCGGCGGCGCGGCGGATGATGTGCTTCTGGATGGCGGGAACCTGCTCGGGAGGCACCTCGACGCCCAGATCGCCGCGAGCCACCATGATGCCGTCGGCAACGGTGAGGATGGCGTCAAGGTGCTCGATGGCCTGAGGCTTTTCGAGCTTGGCGATGATCCATGTTTCGCCGCCGTAGGCTGAGACGCGATTGCGCACCAGGCGGACATCCTCGGCGGTGCGGACAAAGGAGACGGCGATGGCGTCCACGCCGTTCTTGAGCGCGAATTCAAGATCCTCGGTATCTTTTTCAGTGAGCGAGGGGACGCGCACCGGAATGCCGGGCAGGTTGATGCCCTTGTTCTCGCCCAGCATGCCGCCGTTGATGATATCGCAGATCACGTCGTTGCCATCCACCTCGTAAACGCGCAGTTCGATGAGGCCGTCGGATAGCAGAATGTGCGAGCCCTGTTCAACGTTTTCCGCCAGGGTTTTGAAGGTGGTGCCCACCAGGGACGCGGTGCCTGGCACCTCGCGCGGCGTGATGGTCAGCCGCCCGCCGGCCTTCAGCAGGACGGGCTTGTGGTCGATCAGTTTGGAGGTGCGGATTTTGGGGCCTTGCAGGTCGCCCAGGATGCACAGCGGCTTGCGTTCCTCGCGGCTCACCTTACGGATCATCTGGATCAGAGCCAGCTTCTCCTCGTGGGTGCCGTGGGAAAAGTTCAGACGGACCACATCGACGCCTGCGCGGACCAGATTCCGGAAGACAGGCACAGTGTTGGAAGCTGGGCCGAGCGTTGCGACGATCTTGGCACGGCGTTGGGACGGGGAATCGGTCAGACTCAGTGGTGCAAACGACATGGGATTACTCCAGAGGAAGCTTCAGTAGGCCCAAAGGCCGGATTTGTGTGCGGCCCGCTTCATTGTACGCGGGGATAGGGCCACAGCACACCTTTGTGTATTATGCGGGAGACAATACACAAAGGTCGGTGAAAGCGGTCACAGACTAGAACCGTCCGGATCAGGGCTTATGGAACCGGAAGCCTTTTCCTGGCGTTCCCGATAAAGCACGCCGTTCAGTTCCGCGCCCAGCAGCGCGCTGAACGAGGTGAGGTAAAGCCAGACCAGCGTGGCGATGCCGGTGCCAAACGAGCCGTAGAACATGGAGTAATCGGCAATCCGCGTGACATACCAGCCAAAGGCCAGCGTGGAGGGGAACCAGAGCAGAGTGGCGGCCAGGGCGCCGGGACCTACCCAGGCCCAGTGCTCCTTGCGCCAGGTTCCGAAGTGATAGAGGGCACCAAGTACGCTGACGCCGGTGAGCAGCGCGATAGCCCAGCGGACCATCCGCCAACTGAAGAGCACAAAGTGCCTTAGCTCATGGCCGGCGTTATCGATCATCCATGCCTCGATCTGGCGGCCGAAGACCAGCAGCAGGGTTGCCAGCGACAGAGGAACCAGCACGATGGGCACCAGCAGCAGGGCCCTGGCCCGCCGCTGCCAGAATCCCCATTTGTTGAGCGGCTGCTCGTAGGCGCGGCGAAAGCCCTCCATCAGCGACAGCATCAGGCCCAGTCCAGCAAAGACCGAAAGGCCGGCGGCGGAGAAGATCAACTGCGCGGAGTGGAGCCGGCGGGTTTCCAACGCGGACTGGAGCAGGGACATCGAGTCGGCGGGCAGAAACTGCTCGAAGGAGGCGCGAATCTCGCCTACCAGCGAGGTTCCCTCCGGCACCTGGGCCAGCAGCGCGGTCAGAACGACCAGCGCGGGGAACAGCGCCAGCATTCCCGAGTAGGCGGCTGCCTTGGCCGTATTGAGCACGTCGTGCTCAAGAGCCACCCAGAGCGCTTTGCGGAAGGTTCGAATCAAAGGGTCAATCGCCTCAAAGGCAAGAGTAGTGCATTTCGCCGGTCCGCGGCGAGAGGTCCTTGTGAACAAACCGCAAAAGCCGCAAAGTTGCGACCGCTGGAAACAGGTCCGCGCGGGGGCGGCAGCGCGCAGGGGTAGAAGGGGCTGCTGTAATCAGGCCACAGACCGCCTGACGTCCAGCCGTTTATCATGACCGAGTCATGAAAACCTTCTCACTTCACTCTCTTTGGATGATGCTGATCCTCCCGTTGCTGTCCGGTCTTGCCGGGCTCCCGGCCGCGGCTCAGACCAGGCCTGTTCCCAACCCACAACTGGTTTCAAGTGAATTGAATGCGCGTGTCGAGTCGCTCTTGAAGAAGATGACGCTCGACGAGAAGACCGGGCAACTGGCCCAGTATTCGGCCGGCTTTGCCTTCGGACCCGGCGCATCCAAGCTCAACTTCGACGAACTGGCTGCCAAGGGGCAGGTGGGTTCCTTCTACAACGTAGTGGGCGCCGAGGCGACCAATCGTTACCAGCGCATTGCCGTGGAAAAGTCGCGGCTGCATATTCCCATACTGTTTGCATTGGACGTGATTCACGGCCACCGGACCACCTTCCCTGTGCCTTTGGCGCTGGCGGCGAGCTGGGATCCCTCGACGGCCGAGACGGTTGCGCGTTTTGGTGCAAGGGAAGCCCGCGCAGACGGCATCGACTGGGTTTTTTCTCCCATGGTCGACATTGCCCGCGACCCGCGTTGGGGACGCATCATCGAGTCAGCCGGCGAAGACCCCTACCTGGGTTCGGCCATGGCCCGCGCCTGGGTGAAGGGCTATCAGCAGGGCGATCTTTCCAAGCCGGATTCGGTAGCCGTGAGCGTGAAGCACTTTGCCGCTTATGGCGCGGCCATCGCCGGCCGGGACTACAACGCCGTGGATATGGGCGAGATCACTCTGCGGCAGGTGTACCTGGAGCCATATAGGGCCGCGGTGGAGGCTGGTGCGGCTACCCTGATGAGTTCTTTCAACTCCATCAATGGCGTTCCCGCCAGCGCCAATCCCTTCATTCTGACCCAGATTCTGCGCAAGGAGTGGGGCTTCGACGGCTTTGTGGTCTCCGATTGGGCCGCAATCCCCGAACTGCTCGACCACTCGATCGGCGCCGACGAGGCGACGGTGGCGCGCAAGGCGCTGGAAGCCGGCGTGGACATGGACATGGTGGGCGGCCTTTATGGAACGGTCATCGCCGACCAGGTGCGCGCGGGCAAGATTCCCGAGAGTGTGGTGGATGAGGCGGTGCGGCGCATTCTCCGGGTCAAGTTTGCGTTGGGTCTCTTCGAGCATCCCTACGCCGTTGAGGGTACTGCCTACGACGCCACTCCAGAACGCCGCGCCGCTGCGCGCAAGGTGGCCGGCGAGACCCTTGTGCTGCTCAAGAACGACCCGGTCGAGGGCGTGGGCGCGCTGCTGCCGCTTGCCGCCAAGGCAAGGAAAGTCGCCCTGATAGGTCCCCTGGCCGACAACCAGCGCGAACTGCTGGGCGCTTGGGCCGTCGCCGGCGATCCCAAATACGTGGTGACGCTACGGCAGGCGCTGACCGAGCGGCTCGGCGACCGCCTTCTCTACGCCGAGGGCTGTGGTTTGCTCTCGGGCGAAGACGCAAACGTGCTCAAGAACGTCAGCTTTGGAACTCCGAACAAGGCTCAGGAACAACTGCCCATCCCCGACGACGCCAAGACCATTGCCGAGGCGGTGGAGACGGCCAGGAAGGCCGATGTTGCGATTCTGGCCCTGGGCGAGCCGACCAACTGGATGGAAGGCGAGGCTTCCAGTCGCGCCACGCTGGGTTTTACCGGTGCGCAGCAGCAGCTTCTTGAGGCCGTTGCCGCCACGGGCAAGCCGGTGATTCTGGTGGTGCTGGCCGGCCGTCCGCTGGAGATGAAGTGGGCCGCGGCTCATGTGCCTGCAATCCTCGAGGCATGGAGTCCCGGCATCGAGGCAGGCCACGCCGTCGCGGATGTGCTGTTTGGCGACGTGAACCCCTCCGGCAAGCTGCCGGCGAGCCTGCCCAGGGCGGTTGGCCAGGAGCCGCTCTACTACGCGCAACTGCCCACCGGCCGCCCAGCGCACGGCGACCTGAGCCACCTGCCCAGTTTCGGCGATGAAAAGTTCATGTCCCGCTACATCGACGAGGAAAACTCTGCGCTCTTCCCCTTCGGGTGGGGCTTGAGCTATACGCGTTTCAGTTACTCGGAGCCCACTGTCAGCCGCGCCGAGGTTCCGGTGCACGAGGTGCTGACACCGGGGCATCAGTCCGTAGTGACCGTGGGAGTGGACGTGAAGAACACCGGCAGCGTAGCCGGAACCGAGGTGGTGCAACTCTATCTCCGCAACACGGTGGCAAGCGTGGAGCAGCCGGTCCGCGAACTGAAAGGCTTTGCCCGCGTCGCTCTGGCCCCCGGCGAGACGAAACACGTCGAGTTCCCGCTGGGCTTCGACGAGTTGAATTTCTATAACGTTGAGGTCAAGCGGACGGTGGAGCCGACGACCTACAAGATCTGGGTTGGCGGCAGCTCGCTGGCCACGGCAGAGACCGAGTTGCATGTGATCGAGTAAGGAAGAAGAAATTGGTGCTTTTTTATGCAGAGAGGCGCAGCCTATCTCATGTTGAGATAGGCTGCGCCTCTCTGCTTCGGGTTAATAGTAGTGAATCGGGGCAAACATGAACGTGCCGAACTTGTTGTCTTGATAAACATCGAAAGCGACAGGCTCATTGCCATATTGGTCGTACTCTGGGATGCAGGGACCAACACCCAGCACAACGGTTGTACATGATGGGCCCTGAACGGAGAGCGCCGCCGTCGACGTGGCCGTGGCTGTGTTTGAGACCAACGCTTCACTGGTCCAAGTGAGCGTTTGTGTCTGAAGGATATCCGACGAGATGGTCACCCAGAAAAATGTATTTGAGAATGATTGATCGACAGAAAAGGCTTGTTGATAGCTGTCTGTGTCGTCCTGTGTCTGAGTTGAGGCGATCGTATTAGTGATGGTGCAGGTGAATGCTGCGGGCGTTGTACCCGGCTCTGCTTGCAGGTAGGGGACATCCTGTTGGCCATTCGTGCACGCGCTCATGGTAAATCGCTGGTCATTTGTCTCAGGCGATGGTGGAACATATCCGATCTCCTTTGCTCCGTAGGTGCTGACTGAGAAAGGATCGGTGGCAGCTATTTGGGCCAAATCGCTGGCGGTCAACGCCGGTCCTTGGCCTGCGGCCCACATCTGCGGTGCAGCCCAGGCGCGATTGAGCGAGACCTGAATGTCGGGCGGAATCGGCCCAAAATGACCATTCAAATAGCCCAATGGAATAGGAACAATGTCCAACCCGTTGATATCGTTCTCGTCGTATCCATATCCGTTCCATGCAACGTTTTTCCCAGCGACTGTGAAGATGGTTACAGGATTGAGCCATACCCAAATCATGTCGTAATCGTTGTCCACCGGCGCAAAGCCTACCGAGTTCGGGATTCCTGGATAGATGCTCGCAGTTCCAAAGGTTTCAAACCCTGTGACCACCGAGAAAGTCAGCGCTATGCCTGAAGAATTTGTTACGGTTTCGCTGGTTGTTAAAGAATCGCTTTCCGTCAGCTTTCCTGCGAAAACGCCGGGGATGGTGATTCCAGCACCCTCGGTGTAGGTGACGCCCTCTTTGGTTGCGAATGAACTGCTGAGGGTATTCGTGGTGCCCATTTGTGTTCCCTTCATGTAGTTAACAAAGGATTGGGGCCCGGGCGGAGCATAGGTGACTCCGACCACCAAGAATTTGTTGTCGAGGTATCCGGTTACACCCGAAGAATCAACAACAACACCAGTTGTTCCGCTCGTTGTAATGCTGTAAAGACCATCGGTGGAAAGAGCTGTAAATCCGCTTTCTATAGTGGCTGCCTTTAGGTTTGGTATGCAGCTTTGGCTGGTTCCTTTAAAATAGTGAGTTGCTCCCAATAAATCTTTAAAATACCAACCTGTGTATTGCATACCCATAGAAGTTGTTGAGGTTGTGCATCGAAATGGTTCCGAAGTAGACGTGTAACCCACCTTCCCGGCTGGGTTCGTCTGTACTTGGGCCCGCCCCTCGGTCAGGCCGAAGATGAGCACAATGAGAGTGATAAGACACGAAAGTTTCCGAAAAATCGGGGGAGTAGTAACCATTATTGGAATCTCCTTTATTGCTTCGGTAATACTTCAGTTGGTATCGATGGGCAGATTTCGTAACAAAAAACTGCCTAAATGTGAGTCCGAAGTATGCTAAACGCTGTTTTCTTAGGCGTCAAGAAAGAAAGTGCTCGAACCTCAACTTTGAGAAATTCGTTCGGAAAGCCACTAATTCACCATTGCGGCGGTTGGGGTAATTACTAAAGTGCCATCTTTGATGTTCTGGGAGAAACTGCGGCTAGGCCGTTACTGCTCTGTTATTTCCAAACAAAAAAAGGAACCTCTGAACGTCTCATACTTCTTGAATCCGACATCTGCCTCCGGGCAGGGCACATTGTCCAGGAAAAGGGGATCACCCACGCAGGCCACAATCCAGGGCACGGTCATGCCCGTGCTCGACGTCCAACTCGACCCCAGCGAAAGCGTCTTTTCCGAGAGGGAAAGCTCTCGTGGATGACCGTATCGATCCAGAGACCACCCACAAGCGGATGGGAGGGCAGTCCTGAAGCACGCCCCTATTCACTGACGACGAGCCTGTTGCGCCCGGCTTCCTTGGCTGTGTACATCGCCTGATCCGCCTCATTCATCAAGCTGTCAAAGGAAATATTTCGCCCCTTCAACTGAGAGAGTCCAATTGAAACGGTAACCTGAATGCGTCCAGCCCTTGGCGGAACGATCACGGTATCCGCCACGACGGCACAGAGTCTTTGCGCGACATCGAAGGAGTAATCCCCGTCCGTTTCAACGATTACGGCAGCGAACTCCTCTCCGCCGGTACGGCCAAAGATATCCGCGTTGCGCAAGGTGTCGCGAATCAGGCGCGACACCTTCTGGAGAACAACATCGCCAATACCGTGCCCCCAGGTGTCGTTGATTGCTTTGAAGTGGTCGATGTCGATCATCAGCAGCGTGAGCGGCCTCTGGAAGCGGATTGCGCGATCCAATTCGAGTTCCGCCAGTTCAACAAAGCGGCGGCGGTTGAAAAGCCCGGTCAGGTAGTCTGTCTGCGCTTGAAGTTCCGCTTGTTCCTTGAGTTCCTGCTCGAGTTCAAACTTTTTCTGTACGAGGATGAGATCCAGTGCGGCCTGCTGCGCTTCATGCTGCGCCTGACGCGCGCGTGTTTGCAGGATCAAGGCAAACAATCCGCCGATGACCAGGCCATCGACGATCAGCAGTTGCATAGCGGTCAGGCTGACTCTCGAAGCAATCCACGCGTTGCGGCCAGCGAACCAAAAGACGGCATTGTTCATCAGGATCGAAACGAAGAAGATTTGCAGGATACGCCGGCTCGGTGTGTGTTCCACGCGGAGGGAGAAGGCGATCACGGCAAAATACAGCCACGTGATTTTGATGAGCGCGGCGTTGGCGGTTACAGCCTGTGTGTCGTAGCCCAGGGCGATGGCCACAAGCAGCAGGGGAAATGTACACAGGAGCAGATTGATTCCACGCATCAGCACGGGCGGCGGCTCATAAGGCTTGAACAGCTCGCGGCAGAAAAGCAGAGGCGTGAAATTGATGGCGCAGTAGAGAACGATGTTCACCCCATCCCCAAGTTGAGGAAAGCGGGCGGGAACCAAAGGCGCCAAATAGCCTGTAGCGACGATTCCAAACAAGGTGTAAACGGCCTGATGAATGGCAAAGAAGCCCACCACGGGCTGCCGGTCCAGAAGATAGGTCAGGATTGCCCAGAGCAGCAGGCACATCATTGCGGTGACGAAAAACATCACGACCAGATCGCGATGGTGGTCCCTGCCTTCGGCCTCGGCCGGCTCCAGGGCTTCCACACTGAACCGCGCCGTGCTTCTGGTCCTGAGGCGAAGATAATACGTTGCTTCGGGAGCGCCAACGTCCACAACGAAACTCAGGGAGCGTTCGGCGCGATCGCGCTCACCGTATGGGTAGTGGTTGCCGGTCACGCGCGTCTTCCAGGTCAGCGGATTGCCGGAGCCTGCCTCGTAGAGGCGAACTTCATTGAGAAAGGTGGGGAGAATGTAGAGCACCACCTTGCCGCCCTTGGCCGGCGCCTGCACGCGCAAGCACAGCCAATGCGAGGTGTTCGTACTGGCCACGGCAAGCGTGGGCCCGGCTGGGGTGGTCACGCGCCCCGCCACGTCGGCAATGGTCAGAGATCCGGTTGGGTCTTCGAGCACGGTGCGCGAAACGATCAGATCGCTCGCCAGAACCGGTGGAGCGAGGATAAATCCTGCGATCAGAAGAGGGATGGCGAAACGAAGCCTCAATGTGCCACCACCCCCAAGGGAAGACGGATGGCGAATCCGCGCCAGCTGGCACGGATTGCCACTCCGACGATCGACAGGGAGAGCCAAATCCGATTCATCTTTACCCGGGATTCAGGACTTTCTAATAAGAATAAATCGTTATCGGCAGTTTTCAGGATGATTCGATGGCTGGTGGTAAAAACCGGACAACCGGGACCACCTCACCCTTTCAAAGCATCAACTTTTTCAGCGGTTCCCTGACAAAGTGAATGACCGCATCCATCCAGATGGTCATGCAGATTTCTCCAAAGACTGTTTTCCAGACCACCCCTCTTCGCTGACGGAGACCCTGTTGCGCCCGGATTCCTTGGCAATGTACATCGCCCGATCCGCCTCATCCAGCAGGCTTTGGAAAGAGATGTTTCGCCCCTTCAACTGAGAGAGTCCGATGGAGACGGTGACCTGGATGCGTTTGGCCCCTGGTGGAACGATGACGGCGTCCGCAACGACTGCACAGAGTCTCTGTGCAACACCGAAGGCGTCGCCTCCTTCAGTTTCAACCAGCACCGTGGCGAACTCCTCTCCGCCGGTGCGGCCGAAGATGTCCACGGTGCGCAGCGCATCGCGAATCATGTGCGACACCTGCTGAAGAACGACGTCGCCAAAACTGTGTCCCCAGGTGTCGTTGATCGCTTTGAAGTGATCGATGTCGATCATTATCAGCGAGAGCGGCCTTTGGAAGCGATATGCGCGCTGTATTTCGCGCTCTGCCGATTCGACGAAGTAACGGCGGTTGAAAACACCGGTCAGATAGTCTGTCTGGGCCTGAACTTCAGCCTGCTTCTTGAGTTCCTTCTCGATCTCAAATTTCTTTTGAACCCGCAGCAGGTCCAGAAGGGACTCATGAGCTCTTCGCTGAGCCTGGCGTGCGCGTGCTTTCAGGGTCAAGGCAAACAATCCGCCGGTAACCAGGCCGTTGACGACCAGAAGTTGCAAGAGGACCAAATTGAATGACGGAAGGATGCTGCTGCTCCGGCCAGCCATCCAAAAGGCCGCATTGCTTGCGCAGACAGCAACAAAGAATGCCCGCATGATCCACCGGCGCGGGGTTTCCTCAACGCGGAAAGCGAAGGCGACGATGGCAAAATACAGCCACGTGATCTGGATGAGCGCGGCGTTGGCGTTGATTGCAAAAGAGCTGTGCCGGAGGGCAATGGCCGCAAGCAGAACGGGAGACGCGCCCAGGAGCAGGTTGAACGCTCGCATAAACAGAGGGTGCGGCTCATAGGCTTTGAACAGTTCACGGCAGAAGAGAACAGCCGTGAAGTTGATGGCCAGGTACAGCACGGCATTGATCCAATGCGCCATTTGCGGAAAATGGGCGGGAAACAGAGGCGCCAGATAGCCGGCAGCGCCGATAGCGAACAACGTATAAACGGCCAGATAAATGGCAAACAGGCCCAATTCGGGCTGCCGGTCCAGAAGATAGTTGAGGATCGCCCAGAACAGCATGCAGAGCATGACGGCGACAAAGAACATCATCGCCAGATCGCGCTGCTGGTTCATGTGTCCGGCCTCGGCCTGATCCAGGGCTTCCACACTCGATTGCACCGGGGCGTCGTTCTTGAAGCGAAGGTAGTACGTTGCCTGGGGAGCGGGTACGTCGATGACAAAATCCCCGGTGGCGCCGGCCACGCGCGTCTTCCAGGTCAACGGGTCTCCGGAACCGGCCTCGTAGAGACGAACCTCATTGAGCAGGGCAGGGCGAATGGAAAGCACAACCTTGCCGCCATCGCCAGGCGCCCGCACGCGCAGGCAGAGCCAATATACGGAATCCGAACCGGCCAAAAGCAGCGTGGGTTCGGCCGGGGTGTCAACACGTCCCGCCACACCGGCAATGGTCAGGGCACCCTTGGGGTCTTGCAGCAGCGTGCGCGAAACGATCAGATCGCTCGCCAGAGCTGCCTGAGCGAGGGCAAGCCCAACGATTAAAACGAAAATATGGAAACGAAGCTTCAATCGATCACCACTCGCAACGGAAGGAAAAACGCCAATCCATGCCCCCTGCCACCGGTTGCCACTTCGGCGATCGGCAGCAAAATCCAATTTCGATTCATCTTCACCTGGGACTCTGAACATCTTTATCGGACCTCTTCTTATCGGCTATTTTCAGGATGATTTGATGGCTGCCCGTAAAACTGTGTAACCATGGCGTGCTTTTCACCTCCTGGCAGGTACACTGTTTTCTGACAGGAGATCGTCCCATGCAGACTCAGATTCTTGGCACCACGATGCCCGTGCTCGATGTGCAGCTTGAACCGAACGAGAGCGTATTTTCAGAGAGCGGAGAGCTCTCTTGGATGACCGCATCGATCCAGATGACCACACACACGCAGATGGGCGGGGGCGGCGGCCTGTTCGGCGTGCTGAAGCGGGTGGCCGGCGGGGGCAGCCTCTTCATGACCGAGTACCGCGCCTACGGCGCTCCCGGCGTGGTGTCGTTCGCCACCAAGGTGCCGGGCCACATCGTGCCGGTCGAGGTCAACCCCGGCAATGAGTACATGATTCACCGGCACGGGTTTCTGTGCGCCACCACGCAGGTGACCATCGGCGTGGGCTTCCAGCAGTCGCTGGGAGCGGGTGTCTTTGGCGGCAACGGATTTCTGTTGCAGAAGGTGGGCGGCCAGGGGACGGCGTGGTTGGAGCTTTCCGGCGAACTGATCGTGAAGGACCTGGCTCCGGGCGAGGTGTTGCGAGTGCATCCGGGCCACGTGGGGGCGTTCCAGTCCTCGGTGGGCTTCCAGATCACGACAGTGCCTGGCATCAAGAACATGATCTTCGGCGGGGATGGAATCTTCCTGGCCGTTCTGCAAGGGCCGGGAAGAGTTTGGCTGCAGACGCTGCCCATTTCGCGGCTGGCGCACCAGATCGCGGAGTACCTGCCGCGTACGGAGAACCGGCAGGCGGGTCCGGTCGCCGGCGGTGCGCTGCTGGGCGGGATTGTGGGGTCGATTCTGGGCGGGGATCAGTAGATCCTTGTCAACAGCTTCGGGAAGATCACGAGGGTAGAGTAGACGTTACCCAGTGGAGACAGGTGGTTTTCCCGTTTCGGGTGGGCGGAGCCTTCGCCAAATCTGCCCGCGCAGAAGATTTTGACAAATCTACGCAACTTTCCATCAAAAAGCTCCGGCGTTTTTTGGGATCTGTGTAGAGTGCGGCAAGGAAACAGACGCAAGATTTCCTACTGAAAGCGCAAAGCGCTCTTGCCATAATTCTTGTATGCGCCTCTTTGTTGGAATACCGTTGGTGGCCGCGGTGACGGGCGAACTTTCGGCTACGTCGCGGCGGTTTCAATCCCGCGGGGATGGGCTGCGCTGGACGATGCCGGAATCTTGGCACATCACGCTGCAGTTTCTGGGCAATACCGGCCGGGAACAATACGAATGCACCGTCGCGCGGTTAGGCGAGCTGCATCTACCATCCGTTCCGATACGGCTTGAGGGGCTGGGCTTCTTCGATCGTGCCGGAGTTTTCCTGGTAGGCGTCGAGGTCTCGCCCGAGCTGCTTCTGCTTCAGGAACGCGTCACCGCGGCGACGGAGCTCTGCGGATTTGCCGCCGAGAAGCGCCCCTACCAGCCCCATATCACGCTTGCGCGCAGTAAAGGCAAAGGCCAACCGCAAGGCCTGCGGGAACTCAAGGCCAGAATTTCATCTCAGCCACACTTCACCAGTTTTGCCGCTCAGGAATTCCTTCTCTACGAAAGCTTCCTCGGCCCCGGCGGCTCTCGCTACGAAATTCGCGCGCGCTTTCCGCTTGATGGGCGTTAGAGCGGTTCTCCAGTTGCTGTAGAGAGAAACCATTGTCGCTGAGTGGCATTTTCCTCAAGAAAAAGCCACCTTCTGCAGTACTGGAAACGCTACGTAAACTGGAGAACCGATCTAGCGCCTTTGCGCCGCGCTCTTATTCCGCTGTTTTGGCGCTGCGGCGGCTCAGGAAGTATGCGAGCAGAATCGAGCCGCCGATAGTACTGAGAACGACGTCGGCGCCGGACGCGGCGCGCGCACCCCAGCGCTCCGAGCAGCTTCCGTCGATCAGCGCCATATAGGCGACCGGCACGTTGCCCAGCGAGTTGATGATGGAGTAGCGCGCGCTGCCGCTCTTGCCTGAGCCGCCGAGGAACTCCAGCACCACCGCCGTGAAGAGGGCATAGCAGGTCCCGATGGTAAACAGGAACAGGACTGTGCCCGCGAAGTAGACCATCGGATTGAGCGGTCCCAGCCACAGCACGGCCAGCGTTGCCGCATTCACCAGGGCGCAGGTCAGGTAGGCCACGGGGGCACGCACCTTGGCCGGAACGAAAGACGCCGAAAGCGCGCCCGCAGCCGTCAGCAGCGCCGCGCCCAGGCCGTTGATCCAGGCCACCTGTTCTCCGCTGATGTGGTAGTACTTTGCCAGACCTGGCAGGATTTGAATCATGGATCCGCTGGCCATGGGAAAGAGCATCACCAGCGTGTAGGGCAGTGCCTCCCAGCGGAAGAACGTGCCCTTGAACTCATGCCAGATCTGTGCGAAGGTCTTGGCCAGGCTATGTCCGCCGATGGATTTTTGCTCCGGAGCGGCCAGGGCGGCCAAGCTGGGCAGCGCAATCATGGCGGCCATGATCCAGCCGAGCGCCCCGAGCTGAAGCCGCTCGGAAAGAACCACCAACACAGAGAGAGCCAGAGCGCCGAAGGCCAGCGATCCGCTCTGATAGAAGCTGCCTGCCCGGCGGCGATGAGCCTCGGTTTCCAGCGTGCCCATCATGCCGCCGCTGCCGGCGACAATGAGCTGGCCAAAGCAGGCGCTCAGAAACATCAAAGCCACAGCCACCGGACTGGCCAGGCTGGGCTGATGGAATGCCGCGAGCATCACCGCCGCTGCCGCCGTTGCGGCCACCATCAGCCAGGTGCGGCGGCGAATCCAGAAGTCCGTGATCGGGCTCCAGAGAAAATAGATCGTCTGCGGCAGGTTAAGGAAACTGACAATTCCGGCCGCGCGCGCCGCTCCGACACCCTGCTTAAGCAGCAAATAAAAAAGAGCGCCTCCGATGAGGCCATTCGAGAGAACAGCTACCGGCGCGATCAGCAGTCCAAAGACCCATGGCCGCTCATGCGGCACGGCATGAATCGGCGTAGCCGTGCCTTCAACCTTGCACATATCCATACATTTCAGACTAGCATCCGAATCTTTCCCGCGTGTGTTCCGCCTCAGCGTCGGAGACCTGCTCCGGTTGCAGCCGTGCATGGTTGTCAGCCCGGAGGCATGGGATTCGGTGTATAGCTACGGAAGAACCGCTATAAACGCGGTGGCTGCGCGTTGAAGGCTATCGGTCTTGTCGTGGGAGGCCTTGCGGGAGGGGAACAGGTTTTTCGAATTGCCGGATGCGGGATCGCTTGCCCGGCTGTGTGAAACAGGGAGAAGAAGCGACTCTCCTCCCTGTTCTGATTGCGGTGTGTTTGCGGCTTAACTGGCGGGGATTTCCGCGTTCTTTGCCTGGGCTCCCATCCGGATGCGATTGTGCTTCTTGTAGTCGTCGAGGATGGTGCTCAGGAAGACGTTGAAGGCCTCCGAGCGGCGCTGCTGGATGATCTGGTCTTTGGCCTCACCCAGGTTCTTGGCAATCTCGTCGGCGGAGGGCTCCTGCTTGTCAAGAATCTTCGCCACCACGCCGGTGCGTTGCGCGTTGATGGGCCCGCTGATGCTGCCCACGGAGAGATCGAAGAGCTGAGGAGCCACCTGGCCGACCTGGCCGAAATCGGGCACCTGGCCGGTCTGACCTACCAGGTCGCTGCTCTTCAGTGTCGCTCCCACTTCCTTGGCGGCCTTGGCCAGGTCGTTCAGGTTTCTGGCTTTTTCCGCCAGTTCCCTGGTCTTCTGGCCCAGCAGGACGGGGAGTTGCTCATTGCGATAGTCGTCGGCAACGTGGCTCTTCCAGTCAGCAAAGCTGGGCGCATGAGCCGGAGCGACGCCGGTGACCTGGAAGATGGCGTAACCCTCGCCGGTGGGCGCAAACTGCGCCGGATCACCCTGCTTGGACTCGAAGGCCTTTGCAACGATCTGGGAGGAGTCGGGCAGTGCGGCGATCACGCTCTGCGCGCCGACCAGCGGCGTGGTAGCCACTTGCAGATGATGGGCCGCTGCGGTCTTGTCCAGGCCGTTCTTGATGGCCTCGGAGGTGAGCGCCTGCGCGTAGTTTGCCTCGGCGGCCGCCGCCTTCTGGCGGATGAGCGTGGCCTGGATGGTGGGCAGGACTTCGTTGATTGGCTGGGAGTGCGCCGCCTGCCGCTCCTCGACCTGGATGATGTGATAGCCGAACTGGGACTTCACAATCTTTGTGTCGCCTATCTTCTGGGTGAAGATAGCGTTGTCGAACTCCGGCACCATCATGCCGCGACGGGCAAAGCCCAACTCGCCGCCCTTGTCTTTGCTGCCGGGGTCGTCGGAGTTCTTGGCGGCCAGCTCGGCAAAGTTTGCGCCGCCCTGAATCTGCTTGACCAGCCCCTCGGCCTTGGCCTTGGCCGTGGCATCGGTCTTGGCGTCGGCGCCCGCGGCCACCTTGATGAGGATGTGGCGCGAACGAGCTTGATCCGGAACCGAGTAATCGGCCTTGTGCGATGCGAAGTACTGCTGAATCTCCTGCTGGCTGGGCTGCGGCACCCCGCCCGGCATTTGGTCGGGCGTGAAGGCGAAGTAGGTGATTCTGCGCTGCTCGGGCACGGCAGTGTTGTAGCGCGCAATGTTCTTCTTGAAGAAAGCCTCGAGTTCGCCGTCCGAGGGATTAATCGTCTTGCGCAGGTCGTCGGACGAGATCACCGCATAGTCGAACTTGATCTTGATGTTCTGCTTGCGATAGCTGTCGCGCGCTTCCTGGTCGCCTACCTGAACGCCGGCGGTGATCAGCGACTGCAGCCGCCGGACAAGGATCTCTTCCTTCACCTGCTTCTCAAACTCCGTGACCGACATGAGGAACTGCTGGGCGACGAAGTCTGCGTAACGGTCAGTGCCGATGAACTGGCCGTTGGGGAAGAGGAGCTGCCCAAACTGGCCCTGGTGGAGGAACTGGATCACATCGTCATTGGTGGCTTTGATGCCCAGCTTTTCGGCCTCGAGGAGCAAAACCTGCTGCTGCACCAGTTGCTGGCCGACCTGCTGCTCGAAGATGTTCACGATCATGGGGTTGTCGGCGTACTGAGGGTTCCGCCGCTGGATCTGCTGGCGGGCCAACTGGCTGACGCGCTGCTGGCTGATCGTCTCGCCTGAAGACAGGAAACGGCTGTACCAGTGGGGGTAAATCGTGGCGTAGGTGTCGGCGTTTGAGGCTCCCGCGCCAGTGAGGCCGGGAATCAGGTACACCACCATGCCCACCGAGGCGGCGGCGATGACGACAACGAAGAATGCCTTGGTTATGCGATTGTCTCTCTGCAGGAAACGGATCATGGATGGACTCGGACCTTCAACTCTCTACGCGCAGACAGGCCGAACCCGCCGTGCCAGCACAGTTGCGGCTGGCGGGCGGACATTGCACTGGATGCGCAATTGTCGCGCAATTGTCGCTTGACGCGATTCTTTGCAATTATAGACGAGCGGGCACCTGGCAGGGTGCGAAGAGTAGCCTGCTTGAATCGCGAATCCGTCCTGGAGAGGGCTGCGAGAGTACGATACGGCGAAAAAAACTCTACACTCCGGACTGGACGCGCCTTTATTCCGAGATAGACGGACAGAAAATCCGGATAGGACGGTAATGTCGTCCCAAGAGCAGTGTGGGCGCCCCGAAGGCCGGGACGCCCGTGTTCTTGTGCGGATTGTCAGGCTCTTAGCGCCAGTAGTAGTACCCGCCAACGACGTAGTAGGGACGGTAGTAGACCGGCGGATAGCCGTAGGGATAAGCGGCGTAGTACGGGCGGCCATAGGGGTAATAGCCGCGCCGGTAGAGGGTTGGCCCGCCGGGATAAAGCCCCTGCGCCAAACGGGCTGCCTCTTGCGCGCTCACCGGCGTGACCGTCACCGGGGCATTCAGGTGGAAGTCTACCCGCGCCTCGGAGGGAATCCAGATGCCGGGTCCGGGAGAAGCCGCAGAAGCTGCCGTGCCTGCGGCAGCGCCGGCCACCGCGCCGATGGCAGCTCCCGGGCCACGGCCCGCGATGCCGCCAATCATAGCTCCCAGAAGTCCGCCGCCAACTACATTGTTTGCAGTCTGTCCTCCCTTGCCCGGTCCCTTCACCTTGAACTGGTCGGTATCGAGCGCGTAGCTCTGCCCGCCCAGGTCCAGCGAGGTGAGCTTGAGTGCCAGTTCAGGACTGCCGGCCAGGTCGCCAGCCTTCTTGACCTCGGTCACCACTCCATGAGCTGTCGTGCCGCACGGAATGGCCAACACGCCGCCGAAGGTCACGTCCTGAATCACCGTGAACTGAACGAGGGTGCCGTCCTTGGCTCTCTTGCTGTTCACCGGCTCATTGGTACGCAACTGCAGCAGGGTTCCCTGGGGGATGGTCACCGGCCCCTTGGGCGCTTCATACGCCTGAACCGGAGGCCGTGCAGGCACATACTGAGGCCGAGCGGGCGGAGCAGGGGCCTGAGGCTGAGCCCCGGCCTGGGGCTGGCTGGGAACCGGCATCGGTCCATCGCCCGGAGCGGGAGCAGGCTCGGCCGCCGCGTTGTCCGGCTGGCTGTCGGCCGGCTGCTGATCGGAGGCGTTTGCCGCGTCCTGCGGATTGCCGACTTTCAGGTTGTTGTTCACCTTGGTCACGCCCGCCACATGGCCGGCGATCGCTTCGGCCAGTTCGCGGGAGGCCTCGGTCGACACGGTTCCCGCCAGGGTCACTTCGCCCTGAATAGTGGCCGCCGTGATCAAGTCGGCCTTCAGCGCCTGGGAGGCGTCGAGAGCATGGACCACGTCCATCTCGATCTGGCCGTCCGTGCGGGTTGCGGCCGCTGCTGTGGCAGCGGCAGCGTTTGTATCCTGGGCCAGCGCCATTGCGCCGCAAAGCGCAACCGCCGCCGTCCAGGCCAAAGCCTGAGGGATGACTTTTTTGAACAATGGCCTATTCATCGCTGTGTTTCTCCTGCGCCTGAAGTCTTGCTCCTGCTCACCCCGGTTAGACGGGGTGAGCAGGAGCCGTCATCGGTGAGAACCCGGCTGACGGGAAAAAGTTTCGCAGCGAGCAAGGGGTTTGCGGCAGGAGGCTCAGATCCTTTGGCCTTGGTTGTACGTTGTACAGTATCCCCGATGGAGGAAGAGGACGAACTTCATTTGAAGCCCGTCCTCTTCGCCGTATCAGGTTCTCCGATTCCTCTTTTCCGCTTCTACGCCAGCGCCTCGTCGATGGCCGCGGCCAGCGTCTTGAGCCCGGCGGCAACATCGGCGCCCAGGTGAACCCGCACGGCGCGGCGGCCGCGCGACTCCAGCACCGCTAGATCTCCGGCGGCCTGGGCGTCGATCACCACGCCGAAGCTGAGTTTCTGCCCCGGAATGGCCACATCGATGGCGTGATCCGCAGTGATTTGCAGAAAGACGCCGGTGTTGGGACCGCCCTTATAGTCCTGGCCGGTGGAGTGGAGAAAACGCGGGCCGAAGCCGAGGCAGGTGGCTACGCGCTTGGCGTCACGCACCTTGTGCCGCAGAGCCTGGATGGCTGCCTCGTGCTGGGGGAACATGGGCAGGTAGGCCAGCGCGGCAAAGTAGTCGCCCTCGCCGATCTGATCGAGATGCGCGCGCAGATAGCCGGCCAGCGTTTCGGCGGGCGCGGCTGCCTTGAGTGTGGCTCCGTAGGCCTCGCTGGCGTAGAGGCTGACTCCACTCTCCACCAGGGTCGCCGCACGCTGCGCCAGCTTGCCGGTCTGCTCATAGGCCGCGGTAAGGGCGCGGGTCTCGATCTTGGCCGACTCCACGTCCGGCTGGTTGAAGGGATTGATGCCCATCACCGAGCCTGCAACGGAGGTGGCCACCTCCCAGGTGAAGAATTGCCCGAAGACCTCATAAAGGTCCGCAATCTCAATGTCTATGACCGGATGACCGGAGGCCGAGAGGTCCGCTACCATGGCGTCCAGAACCGAGTCGGCCGTGCGGTCTGTCGTGCCCGCGTAGCGGATGTAAACAAATATCCGATCGGCGCCGTAGAACTCGGGCGCGACGATGGCCTCGCGGTCCACGGGTGTAATGCCCTTGCCCAGTTTGCCGGTGGATTCGGCCACCAACTGCTCCATCCAGGCGCCCAGGTCGTAGATCTCCGGCGAGGTGAAGATGGTGAGCTTGTCGCATCCGGCGTCGGCCGCAGCGCCCAGCGCCAGGCCCAGTTGCACGGCGGAATTCTCAGCCGGGGGAAGCTTGGCCGCAGCTACTGCTTTTGCTGCCTCGGCCAGCAGCCTGGTGGTGTCCAGACCCGCCACAGTTGCCGCCACCACGCCAAAGTTCGAGAGCGCCGAGAAGCGGCCGCCGATCTTCGGGTCGCCGTAGAAGATGTGCCGGAAGCCGTCGGCCTTGGCCACCTGCTCCATCTTCGAGCCGGGGTCGGTGATGGCCAGGAAATGGCTGCCTGCCTTGTCGGCGCCCACGGCCTTCTTCATCTCCTCAAAGAAATACTGCTTGAGGACATTGGGCTCGAGCGTGGAGCCGGATTTGCTGGCCACCACCACGAGCGTCTCGGCCAGGTTGACTTTGTCGCGGGCTGCCTTAACCTGCACCGGATCGGTCGAGTCCACGATGTGCAGCGCTGGAAAGCCGGCCTGCTGGCCAAAAGTGACAGAGAGCACCTCGGGGCAGAGGCTGGAGCCGCCCATGCCCAAAAGCAGGACTGACTTGAATCCGCTGGCCTTGACATTGGCTGCCAGCTCGGCAAAGGCGGCAGCGTCTCTTTGCTGGCGCTCGACAATGTCGATCCAGCCCAGCCAGTTCTCCTCGCCGTCGCGAGTCCACAGGCTCGGATCCTTCTGCCAGAAACGGGCAACCTTGTTGTTGGCGGTCCAGTCGGCGGCAGCCTGTTCCACAGCGCCGCGAAGCTCGTTGGGTAGTGCGAATTGGAAAGTCATCTCGTCCTTTATTGTCCCTCAAACGGGCGGTTTAGGAAACCTTAGGCCGTCACAGAAGGAAGTTTACCGGCAAGGAACTCCGAGGAAAGCCGTAACGCAGCCCCGGCCCGAACGGTCTATGTGCTATAAGGCCGGAAAGCCTCCTTGCTTGCAAGGAGGCTTTCCACTTGGCAGATGGACTTCTTTGACTGCCGGACGGCCGCTTTTCTGTTTCTTACCCCTTCTGGGCCGCCATTTGGCTGACGATCCAAGGGTATGTTTTTGCCAGTCCATCAGACAGGCTCTGGCTGGGCGCCCATCCAAGTTTCTCGCGAATCAGCTTGTTGTCCGAGTTTCTGCCCCGCACGCCGAGAGGGCCGGGAATGTGTTTGATGGATTGATTCTTTCCGGCAATGTTCATAATCATCCTGGCCATATTGTTAATGGTGACCATCTCCTCCGACCCGATATTGACAGGCCCTCTGAATGGAGACGCCATGAGCCGCCGCACAGCTTCAATGCACTCGTCAATGTAGAGGAACGATCGAGTCTGTTCTCCGTCGCCCCATATTTCGATCTCGCCGCCATCCGCCTGCTCGGCAACCTTTCTGCACAACGCCGCGGGAGCCTTTTCCTTTCCACCCTGCCACGTTCCCTCCGGGCCGAAGATATTGTGGAACCGCGCAACATGGATATCCAGCCCGTAATTCCGTTCAAAGGCAAAATACAGGCGCTCACTGAACAGTTTCTCCCACCCATATTCGCTATCGGGCGCTGCGGGATATGCGGTAGATTCGCCGCATTTCGGGTTATTCGCATCTTCCTGGTTGTATGCGGGATAGATACACGCCGACGAAGAGTAAAAGACCTTCTTCACCTTTTGCTTCACCGCAAAGTCCGCCATATGCAGATTGATCATGGCGGAGTTATGCATAATATGCGCGTCATTCGTCCCTGAAAACACATATCCCGCGCCGCCCATATCCGCGGCAAACTGGTACACCTCATCGACGTTTTCGTCGAGGACTGCCTCCCAGCTCTCACGATTTCGCAGATCCGCGATGACAAAATCATTCGCCTCGCTCGGGCCGAAATCAGGATGCTTCAGATCGACTCCGCGAACCCAGTAGCCCTCGCCTCTCAGGCGACGAACCATGTGACTGCCGATAAAACCGCCTGCACCGCACACCAAAGCCTTTTTCAGTGTCATGAGCCGATTGTCTCCTATAACGGGTGAATTGTCTTACTCTGCTGACTCTGCCAAACGTGGTCCGCGGCATTCAGTCCAGTTCCCGGCGCGCCTATCTTGGGTTGCCCGGCAGCGTCGCAACTGCGGCAGGACGGAGAAGCGGAAATCAGCAGAGACAAGGATAGCACCACACTGTTGAAGTGAGTGGAGCGTCTGATTCCATATACCTCATTGCACTTTTCGAACAGAGGCTGCTCTGAATAGGGACCAGCCTGACCGGCAACGCCGGTGATCACAGCTTTTCACATCGCGTGTAATCGTTCCGGCGCCTGCGGGCCCTTCAGGCAGTTCCGGCGGCGAGTTGCTGAAGAAAGCGGATGACGAAGCGGGGGTTGTGCTTGAGGTAACGCCAAGCAAGGCGGCGCGGCTCGGATGCGAGGCGAAACACCCATTCAAGCCCGGTGCGCATCATCCATCGAGGGGCCTGGGGCTTGATGCCGGCAAGGAAGTCAAAGGCAGCCCCGACTGCGAGCATCACGGCGTGAACCCTGCCAACGTGCTCGATGACCCAGTTTTCCTGCTTGGGGCAGCCGAGCCCGACAAAGAGCAGGCGTGCCCCAGAGGCGGCGATGCGATCAACGATAGCTAAGTCCTCTTCGGGAGTGAGAGCCCGGAAAGGCGGGCTCTCATGAAAGACGATCTTCAGCTTTGGATGCCGCAAACGTACGGTGGCGATCAGAGCATCAAGAACGGACAGGCTTCCGCCATAGAAGCCGACCGATACTCCCGCAGTTTCGGCCGCAGCAAGCATGGCCACCGTTGTATCAGGGCCGTAAACCCGATGGGCACTGCTCTCTTTAAGAGCGCGAAGTGCCCATACCAGAGGAACTCCGTCGGGGTTGACCATGTCGGCCGCATTCAGCCGGCCAAGGAAAGCCGGATCGTCGCCAGCTTCCATAATCATGTGAACCGTGGCGAAGAAGAGCGCGCGGGACTCCCGTTGCCCGGCCCATGCAAGACTGCGCCGAACCACTTCATCGTAGCTGCTGACGGCGACATTGACCCCGAGAATGGACCGGGTGACGATGTGGTTCTGGAGCCCGGCGGTCGCAGTCAAGGTTGAAGCCCCCCTCAGGGAGAACAGTGTGCTCACATCAACGGGGCCGCGGCTGGCGGCGATGCGCCCTCAGCCGCGGCATCCGCCCTGGTTCTTAACGGTAACGGGGGCTGTTGAAGTGATACAACGCGCCTATGGTGAAACCGGCGGGATGAATCGGCGCGATGGGCTTGGCGTTTTTAAAAACCATATCGGGCCAAAACTGGTATTCATAATCAGCCCTCACCCAGACACTCCGAAAGGTCCGGTATTCCACCCCGCCGCCCACGCTGGTGACGGTGCGGGAATCATGGAAACGGATCCCGTTGTAGTACTCGGCGTCTCTATTGCCATATCCCGCAAAGAACTTTCCGTAGGGGCGGAAGTTGCGGTAGTGGGGCCAAGAATAGATCGCCCCACCCCCGGCTAAGTCCTCCCGCAGATTGGGCGATTCGGTCGACGAACGGCCATAGTTGAGGTCGCGAGCCTCGGCTTCAATGCCGATTCCGCGCAGAAGCGAAGGTACGTGGCTCAAGGTGTAGTCGATCCACAGCGTGCCGCCGAGCAGGTGGCCTTGCCCCCAATCGGGGTTGTAGCCGGAAAAGCCGGCGCCGATAGCCAAAGGCAGCCTTGCCTCTGTGGCTGCCGGCGCGGTTTGTGCAACAGCATGGCTTGCATTGAAAACAAAAAGAACTCCCAGGACCAGCCCAAGGTATGGCTTCAATCGCATTCTGCCTCTCCTATTGAAATTTGCAGGACACCCGCCCCCCCGAGGCTTTCCCTTCGGTAGAGTGTACATCCGCATTGTAAAAACGCAAGACAAGGCTTCCATGAGCGCTCCCGGACGTGGGTTTCCAATACCAGGTTTTCGCCTTCAGCCCCGCGGATCCCAGAGGTCTAAAAGAGCGACTTACCGGCCTCGTCCTCAATGGCGGCAACCAGAGAGCCAAGCAGCGCTACGCGCGGAGCCGCCAATCTCCTTGCGCTTTCAAGCCGCAGCCTGCCAGGCAAATCCTCAACTGCCCGGCGCATCACCGGCAGCACCGAGGAGAAGGTGGGAAAACGTGTATCCCGGCCCACCTTTACCAACGCACGCAAGGCTCCAATCGCTCCCAACTGCTCAAGAATATCGGCATCCCGGAGAAGAACCGCCTCGATACACGACGGTTCGTTCTGCGCCTGATGGGTCCGGATAGCTTCCGCAACTGCCTCAAGCTTTTCTGCCGGGAAACCCCATTTTGCCAGTAACTCCCGGCTTAGCGCAAGAGTGTAGGGTACATGATCCCAGCACGCAAGTACCTCCGGGTCCTGCGGCCGGTGTCCGAGAAAGACACCCAAGTCATGCATCCAGGCGGCGGCGAACAGAATATCGCCGTCGTATTCCATTCCCTCGCCCAGGCGCACAGCCAGTGCGTAGAGCCGCGGCTGATGCCCAAACTTGTCCACCGGCAGCGCTTCGGCCCGGATATAATTCACGACCGACTTCCTCCAGCCGGTCTCTATCATTTGTTACCTTCCGGCCAGCAGGGAGTAATACGGATTAGATCAAGTCCGCCTAAATCCTCGAAGGCAAAGTCCGGAGAAGCGGCGGGAACGGCCACGATGCCTCCCATGGCCAGTTCCACCGGCTCGAAGCCCGATCCGGCGATTCTTGCCGTTCCTCCGGTCGCAAACAGGTACTGGAGCCCAGGAGCCGGCTCGCTTTCACCCCACAGGCTGTCGCTCGTCCTGCTGCCGGCAACAGCGATGCGTTCCACGCGAAAATACGCCCCATCCATAAGAATGGTCCGGCCGGTCAGCGCTCTGGCTGGAACCTTTCCGGCGCGAGTCGCGAGTCGCGTGGCCTCCAACGATTTTTCGATATGCAACTGGCGGCCCCGCCCATAGTCGTACATGCGGTATGTCAGGTCGCAGTTCTGCTGGGTTTCCAACAGAATCGACCCCGGCCAGATGGCGTGAACCGTTCCCGCATCGACAAAGACCATGTCGCCGGGGGCCACATCGAGTACGTTCAGGCTGCTTTCCAGGGTGTCCGTCTCGATCCCCGCCTTGATCTGGTCCAGCGTTACGCCCGGTTTGAGACCGCACGCCACCTGTGCGCCCGGTTCGGCCGCCAGAGCGTACCAGCACTCGGTCTTACCGCGCGGGTCGCCGTACTTTTGTGCCATTCTGTCGTCGGGATGCACCTGCACGCTGAGCTTTTCCCTGGCAAAGATGACCTTGATCAGTAGCGGCGAACCACTGCGCGGGGCAGATGAGCCCAACATGCTTTCTGGCGCTTCAGCAAAGAGAGCGCCCAGCGTTTGGCCGCTATGTGCGCCACTGGCCGCCACGCAATGATCCCCGGTGAGCCAGGCCTCGCCGATCGGCTCATCCCCGGCAACCTTGTCATACCAGGGACGAAGATCCTGGTATCCCCACACCCGCTCGGAAAACGTGGGTGCAATACGAAAGGGAGCCCAGGCGGAAGAGGTTGATTGCGAGAGAGTCACCATGAGAGTTGCTCCATCCTTCAGGAAAACGAGCCAAATGCAGGTCCATTCACGGACCGGCGGCTGCAATCCCACTTTACCAGACGGCCAACCGTGCCCCGCACCCAGCGCAAACCGCTCCTCCGCCCGTCCAACGTTAATTTTGTGCGAATGAATGGAGCCACAACTGCCGCGCGGTTTGCCCTGTCCTCACCCCAACGAATAACCTAGGAGCCGTACCTTGACCGCCGGGATGCACGGCCTGTTTCCCCGCAGTCAAGCCTGGAGGTCAGGCACTCAGGGACCATCCGTCATGAAAAGGCCCACTGCAGAGCGGCTAGCAAGCCCTCCTGCCGCTATTCCGCGGGAATCCGCAAGGGAGACAGCACAAGCACATGTCGAAGCCAGTTTCCATTTGTGTCATCGGGTCCGGTTATGTGGGACTTGTTGCGGCGGTTTGTTTTGCGGAGATAGGACATCAGGTTACCTGCGTGGACAATGACGAAGCCAAGGTGAGGACCCTCCGTGAAGGCGGCATCCCCATCTTCGAGCGCCATTTGCCCGAGTTGCTGGCCCGGCATCGCGGGCACGGCGTCACCTTCACGGCTGATTTGAGCACGGCCGTCGAGAAGAGCGAGGCCATTTTCATCGCCGTGGGCACGCCACAGGGCGAAACCGGCGCCGCCGACCTCTCCTACGTCGAAGCAGTCGTTGCGCAGATTGCCCGCTCTATCAACAGCTACAAAGTGATCGTGGAAAAGAGCACGGTGCCGGTCTACACCAACGAGTGGATCCGGCGCGTTCTGCACCGGCGCGGCGTGCCCCCGCAGAATTTCGATGTGGTCTCCAACCCCGAATTCCTGCGCGAAGGCACCGCCATTCCGGACTTTTTGCATCCCGACCGCATCGTGGTGGGCGCGAACTCCGAGCGCTCTGCCGAGGTGTTGCAGCGTATTTACGAGCCGCTTACCGGGGGCAGCTATTACGCCCGGCCGGATGCTTTTCCGGGAACGTGCAGCGCCTCGGCGCCCGCCAGGCTTCTGGTTACTTCCGCGCAGAGCGCGGAGATCATCAAGCACGCCTCGAATGCCTTCCTGGCCCTGAAGATCTCCTTTATCAACGCCGTGGCCAATCTGGCCGAGACCGTGGACGCGGACATCGAAGATATCGCAGCCGGCATGGGCCTGGACAGCCGCATCGGCCCCAGGTTTCTTTCGGCCGGGCTGGGCTATGGCGGGTCCTGCTTTCCGAAAGACGTGGCCGCCTTTCACTGGGTGGCGCAGCAGCAGGGCGTGGACTTCCAACTGCTCGACGAGGTCAGCAAGATCAACGAAAGCCAGAAGGATATCTTCTTCAACAAGGTGCGCGCGGCGTTGTGGACCTTGCGCGGCAAGCGGCTGGCCGCCCTTGGCCTGTCTTTCAAGGGCGGAACCGATGACATTCGCGAGTCTCCAGCCATCAGCGTAATCAAGAAATTCCTGGAAGCCGGCGCCTCCATGACGGTCTATGATCCGGCAGCCATGGACCGCGCCAGGGAAGAGATGCCGCCAGCAGAAAATCTCAGCTATGCGGGCGATATCTACGAGGCAGCCAAGGACGCCGACGCATTGCTCATCCTGACCGACTGGAAGGAGTTTGCCGAGATCGACCTGACGCGCCTCAACCAGGTAATCCGCTTCCCCATTGTGATTGACGGCCGCAACCTTTACAAGCCGCAGGAGATGCTCGACCACGGCTTTACGTATGTAAGCGTGGGCCGGCCGGCAGGCTACCAGGCGCAAGAAGGCAAGCCTCGCAAAGCGGTGGTGTAGAAAGCTGCAATCCAAACACCTTGTCTAGCCTTGAAGGGCCGGCATGTGTTTTTTTCGAGGTTCGGAGCATAGACTTTTGACCATGCGCGTACTTGTCACCGGCGCTGCTGGATTTCTTGGTTCTCACCTCGCCGACCGCCTGCTGAGCGAAGGCCACGCCGTTGTCGGCGTCGATAACCTCTCGACCGGCGATCCTGAGAACCTGGCTCATCTAGCGGAGGAGCCGCGCTTCCGGTTTGAAGAACTGGACATCTGCCAGGCCTTCGACGCGGGCCCGGTGGACTACATCTTCAATATGGCCTCTCCGGCCAGTCCGCCGGAGTATCTTCGCCTGGCCATCGAAACCCTGCGGGTGGGCTCGGCCGGCGTCGAAAACACCCTCGAAATCGCAGCCCGCTACGGTGCCGGCTATCTGCACGCTTCCACCTCGGAGTGTTACGGCGATCCTCTGGAGCATCCGCAGCGGGAGAGTTACTGGGGCAATGTGAATCCGGTTGGCCCGCGCTCAGTCTACGACGAAGCCAAGCGCTTTGCCGAGGCGATGGTGATGGCCTACCACCGCACACGCGGCGTCGACACCCATCTGGCGCGCATCTTCAACACCTACGGTCCTCGCCTGCACCCCAGCGACGGCCGGGTCATCTCCAACTTCATGATGCAGGCGCTGCGCGGCGAGCCGCTCACCATCTACGGCGACGGCAGCCAGACGAGAAGTTTTTGTTACGTGGACGATCTGGTCGAAGGCATCCTGCGCCTCTCGCGTTCCGGTGAACACCTTCCGGTTAACATCGGCAACCCCGATGAGTTCACCATTCTCGAATGCGCCCAGGCGGTGCTGGAAGTTACTGGTTCGAAGAGCGAACTGCGCTTTGAATCCTTGCCCGAGGATGACCCCACGCGCCGCTGCCCCGACATCACCAAAGCTCGCGCCCTGCTTGGCTGGGAACCGCGGATCAGGCTCAAGGAAGGCCTGGAAAGATCGCTGGAATTTTTCAGAAGCCATCTTGCGGCAGGCTGGTAGGCTGCGCTCCCCTTCGAGCGGCACACAGGCAACCCATGCTTGCCGCGTTTCTGGTCTTTGTGGCCAAGGGGAGGTAGCGCGAGACCCGATCATCCCAGTTCATAGTGAGCTTCCTTCCCACAGCAGCCTTTGCTTTGTTACTCTTGGCCTACCATGAAACGCAAGTTCTTCCTGCCCCTGACGGCTCTAATGCTTCTCTGGGCCGGTCTGCCCGCCGCCGCGCAGAAGTTTCTGCCGAAGTCGATCCAGTTCAGGGGCGCCCCGGAGTACTCCGGCGAGGAGTTGCTGGCCGCCGCCGGGCTGAAGAAGGGCACGGTGCTGAGCTTTGACGAGATGAAGTCGCACTCCCAGAAGCTGATGGACACCAGTGTCTTCGACACTGTTCTTTTCAAGTACGACGGCGTTGACCTCACTTTCACCCTGGTTCCCTCCACCGCGCTTTATCCCGTGCGGATAGAGAACCTGCCGCTCACGGCGGGCGTGGAACTGGACGCCGCTCTTCACGGGCGCCTTCCGCTCTACCACGGCAAGGTTCCCTCCGAGGGCGGGCTGACAGAGGGCGTGCGCGGCGCTCTCGAAGAGATGCTTGCGGCCAAGGGGATCAAAGCCACAGTAGCGGCCATGCCCTACACCGATCAAAAGCTGCACCAAGTAACAGCTATGAGCTTTACCATCACCTCGCCTCCGGTGCAGGTGGGCGAGATTCGTCCCGATGGCGCATCGGCGACGCCTGACCTGAAAGCTGTGGAGATGCTCGCCAAGCTGACCGGCTCGGCCTATGACGCTACGGGAAGCCCCAATCAGATCGAGACCAACCTGGGCAACTACTACCGCGACAAGGGCTACCTGGAAGCCGAAATCCACGCCGCCCCGCAGAATGCTCCGGTGATTGCGCCGGAGGCCATTCGCATTCCATTTCTGGTCTCCGTTTCACCTGGCGCCTTATATAAGCTCACGGGCATCCAACTTGCGCCCGGCCTGCTGGTTACACAGCAGGAGTTTGACCGGCAATCTCACATTCATCCCGGAGACATTGCCGTCTCGCAGTACGTGCGCGAAAACTGGCAATTCATCGAACGCCAATACCATAACAAGGGGTATCTGAAAGCCGTCGTTCAACCCACTCCCGTCTTCGATCATGCCCAGGGCACGGCCAGCTTCACCGTAACGGTCGAGCCGGGCCCTGTCTACACGATGGGCAAGCTGACAATCGAGAACGTCAGCGACGATCTCCGCGCAGCGATGCTGGCCGCCTGGAAGATGTCCCCGGGCTCGGTCTTCAACCAGGGAGCGATCCTTAGTTACTATGCGATCCGGGACGCCAACCCCGCGCTGGGGCGAATCTTCGCCGCGGTCAACTGCAAATACGTTCTGACCTTGAACGACGATACCCACACGGTGGATGTTGTTTTACGGCTGGAAAAGCGGCCTTAAGCCGCTTATCCTCGATTCCATGCCGCATTCACTCATCTTCGACCATATGTTTCAGTTGCCGCTTCCGATCCTGGAGAAGCTGCTGCGTCCGGTGATTGTCTACCTGGTGCTGGTGTTGCTGTTGCGCCTTTTCGGCAAGCGGGAACTGGCCCAACTGAACCCCTTCGACCTGGTGGTGCTGCTGTCGCTCTCGAACACCGTGCAGAACGCCATCATAGGCGACGATAATTCGGTCACCGGCGGCATCATCGGCGCCTTCAGCCTGCTGGCCATCAACTGGCTGGTGGTGCGGGTTCTGTTCCGCTCCAAACGGCTCACCCGTGCCATTGAGGGCCGGGCAGCCGTCCTCATCCTAAACGGTCAGATCGACCAGCGGGCTCTAGCTCGCGAATCGCTCACCCGCGAGGAACTGCTCGCCGTCGTCCACCGCCAGGGCTTCGAGGATTTCGACCAGGTCCGCCGATGCGAACTGGAGCCGAACGGCACGTTTTACGTGGAGGCCTTCGACCCCTCGGCCGCAGACAAGCGCCACGCCGAGCTCGTCGCCCGCCTCGACGTCCTCAGCCGCGAGGTGGCCGCGCTGCGTGCGCAGCCCGATTGATTCCGGCCATTCCTGGGTAAGATGGAATCGCCTGGATCTGCCGAATCCCGAAGCCTTCGGCAGTCACGGCCTGCAATTCAGGAGAAGAAAATGAACCCAGCATTTACCAAGATTGAGCCTGACTTGCTGCCAATCCTCGATGAGTTGCGTCGCCGCGAGCCGATCTTTCACAATCCGGAATTCGGCACAACCACAGCCGAATTCGAGCGCGCCACCGCGCCAGACTATTGGGAAGTAGGCGCATCTGGTCGTCGCTACAGCCGGGATTTCATTCTGGCGTGGGCCAAAGAATCAATCGACCATTTTGTCGACGCCAAAGATGCCGGTTGGCGGACCGAGGATTTCGGCATTCGCCGTCTTGGCCCCGACACCTATCTGCTGACTTATACGCTCGATCAGGCTGGACGGCGTACCCGGCGCTCAACCATTTGGCAGCGTTCAGAAGATGGCTGGCGCATTCTCTACCATCAGGGGACGATCATCTCGGCAGAAGGAGATGACACGATTCCCGTTTAATCCGCTTTTGCGCCGAAGGCGCAGCCAGCCCCGCCGCAGGCAGCTACTCCCACTCAATCGTGCCCGGCGGTTTCGAGGTGATGTCGTAGACCACGCGGTTGATGCCGCGCACCTCGTTGACGATGCGGCTGCTGATGCGCTTGAGCACCTCGTAGGGCAGTTCGGTCCAGTCGGCGGTCATGCCATCTTCAGAGTGCACGGCGCGTACGGCGCAGGTGTAAGCGTAGGTGCGCTGGTCGCCCATCACGCCCACGCTCATCACCGGCAGCAGCACGGCAAAGCTCTGCCAGATGGAGTTGTAGAGCCCGGCGGCCTTGATCTCGGCGACGACGATCTCGTCAGCCTCCTGGAGCAGCGCGACGCGCTCCGGCGTAACCTCGCCCAGAATGCGCACAGCCAACCCCGGTCCCGGAAATGGCTGCCGGCCCAGAATGTCATCGGGCATTTGCAGGTCGCGGCCGATGCGCCGGACCTCGTCCTTGAAGAGGTCGCGCAACGGCTCGATCAGCTTAAGCTTCATCCCCAGCGGCAGACCGCCCACGTTGTGGTGGCTTTTGATAGTCTGGCTCGGGCCTTTCACGCTGCTGGACTCGATCACGTCCGGGTAAAGCGTTCCCTGGACCAGCCAATCGACGCCGCCGGTCTCCTTGGCGATTCGCGTGGCCTCGTCGTCGAAGACGGCGATGAACTCCCCGCCGATGATCTTTCTTTTCTTCTCGGGCTCCGTGACGCCGGCCAGTTTCGTGAGGAAGCGTTCGCTGGCGTCCACCGCAACAATATGAAGGCCCAGCTTGTCGCGCAGGTTCTTCTGCACGTTGACGAACTCGTTCTTGCGCAGGACGCCATTGTTGACGAAGATGCAGGTGAGCTGGCTGCCGATGGCCTTGTGCACCAGTACGGCCGCGACCGAGGAATCGACGCCGCCGGAGAGGCCGCAGATGACGTGCCCCGCGCCGACTTTCTTGCGGATGGCGGCCACGGTGGACTCGATGAAGTGTGCCGGGGTCCAGTCGCCCGCCGCGCCGCAGATCGAGAAGATGAAGTTCCTGATGAGCTGCGGGCCCAGCGGCGTGTGATGCACCTCGGGATGGAACTGCACGGCCCAGATGCGGCGCTCCTGGTTGGCGATCCCGGCTAAGGCGTTGGCGCTGACGGCGACGCGGCGGAAGCCGGCGGGCAGTTCAAGCGCCTCGTCGCCATGGCTCATCCAGACTGCGAGCGTGGGCGGCAACCCATTGAACAGCGCTGTCGCGCCGTCCTCGATGGTCACTTCGGCGTGGCCGTACTCGCGCTTGCCGGCCGAGCGCACCTTCCCGCCCAGGTGGTGGACGATAAAGTGCAGTCCGTAGCAGATGCCCAGCACCGGCACGCCCAGTTCGAGCACCTTGGGATCGGCCACCGGCGCATCGGAATCGTATACGGACGACGGCCCGCCGGAGAGGATGATTCCCAGGGGATTGAGCGCCTGAATCTCGGCGAGAGGCGCAGTGCAGGGCAGCACGACGGAGAAGACGTTCTGTTCGCGGATGCGCCGGGCAATGAGCTGCGTATACTGCGAACCGAAATCGAGGATAACGATCGTTTGAGTGGCCACGTCTCAAGTGTTGCAGGGCAGTGGATGGGATGTAAAGTGTCTTAGATCCATTAAGGAGGGTCACAATGCCTTCGTCTGCCATTACAAGCGCACCGCCGCCCCACCCGCCGTGATAGCCTCCTAATCGGTGCAGCCTGCACGGAACTGGCTGCTGCAAACACGATGCTGGCCGCCATACGCATGCGCGCTGAGCGCAGATAGCGGACCGGTTGACCCTGATTTCAAGAGGACATTCGATGAACTGTATTCGTTTTGCACCTATTCTGCTGCTGGCTGCTTCGTCCGCACTGGCGCAGGCGCCGGCTGCTCCCAATGCGTCAAAGCCCACGGCTCCGGCGGCCATCAAGAGCTTCGATCCGGCGGCTATCGACAAGACCGCCGACCCCTGCACGGATTTCTACCAGTACGCTTGCGGCAACTGGATGAAGAGCAACTCCGTTCCAGCCGACCAAGTGGTTTGGGCGCGTTCCTTTTCGCTGCTGAACGAGCGCAATCGCTACCTGTTGTGGCAGGAGCTGGACGCAGCCGCCAGCAATCCGAAAAGCGCACTCGAAAAGAAGTACGGCGACTACTTTGCCGCCTGCATGAACACCGATCTAGTGGAGCAAAAGGGGCTGAAACCGCTGGCACCCGCGTTCCAGCGCATAGACACTCTCAAGGATGCACACAAGCTGGCTACGCTGATCGGCGAACTGGCCGCCGAGGGCAGTCCGGCGCTGTTGTTCGACTTTGACGTCGAGCAGGACGAGAAGGACTCCTCAAAGCAGATTGCAACCATCTCGCAAGCCGGTCTCTCGCTGCCCGATCGCGACTACTATATTGTGGACAGCAAGCAATTCCAGGAGACTCGCAAGCAGTACGTCGAGCACGTGACGAAGATGTTCGCCCTGGCTGGCGACACGCCCGAGCAGGCAGCGACGGAAGCCTCGGCTGTGATGGAGATTGAAACGGCGCTGGCCAAGGCCTCCACAAGCCGCGTCGACCTGCGCGATCCTGAGAAGGTTTATCACATCAATACGGTGGCCGACTTCCAGAAGCTGACCCCTGAGTTCGATTTTTCAGTTTATTTCAAGGATGTGAAGGTGCGGCAGTTCGACACGCTGAACGTGGCAACCCCCGATTTCTTCAAGGGGCTAAACGAACTGATCGCAAAAGAGCCCATCGATGCCTGGAAGTCGTACCTCCGTTGGCACACACTGCACGGCTCGGCCTTGAACCTTCCCGAGGCCTTCTTCGACGAGAACTTTGCATTTTTCGGCAAGACGCTGGCCGGGCAAAAGGAACCCACGCCGCGCTGGAAGCAGTGTACCGGCATGACCGATCGCGCGCTGGGCGAGGCGGTGGGCCAGGACTGGGTGAAGCTGCACTTTCCGCCGGCATCCAAGGCCAGCATGGACCAGCTTGTGGCGGCTCTGGAGAAGAGCCTCGGCGACGACATCAAGACCCTGCCCTGGATGAGCGACGCGACCAAGAAGGCGGCTGAAGAAAAGCTGGGCATGATCCGCAACAAGATCGGCTACCCGGAGAAGTGGCGCGACTACTCGGCGCTGAAAGTGGAGCGCGACGACCTGATCGGCAACCTGCACCGGAGTGCGGTCTTCGAGCGCAACTGGAACCTGGATCACCTGGGCAAGCCGGTGGACGAGAAGGAGTGGGGCATGACACCGCCGACCGTCAACGCCTATTACGACGCCTCGATGAACGACATCAACTTCCCGGCCGGCATTCTGCAACCGCCGTTTTTCGACTTTACGGTGGATCCGGCGGTGAACTTTGGCGGCATCGGCGTGGTGATCGGCCACGAGATGACGCATGGATTCGACGACGAGGGATCGCAGTACGACGGCAAGGGCAACCTGCGCGAATGGCAGACTCCGGAGGACCGCAAGGCCTTCACCGAGCGGACCGATTGCGTGGCCAACGAGTACAGCGGCTTTGAGGCTGTTCCGGCCAAGGGCGATACACCAGCCCAGAAGCTGAACGGCAAGCTCACCCTGGGAGAGAATACGGCCGACAACGGCGGGCTGCGCATAGCCTACATGGCGCTGCTGGACACGCTGGCGGCACAGGGCAAGAGCATCAACGACAAAATCGACGGCTATACCGAAGCGCAGCGCTACTTCCTCGGCTTCGCCCAGGTGTGGTGCGAGAACCACACCGAGCAGTATGCCCGCATCTCCGCTCAGGTGAACCCGCACTCGCCGGGCCGTTGGCGCGTCAACGGCACAGTCCAGAACTTCGACCAGTTCGGCAAGGCCTTTGGCTGCGCCAAGGGCCAGCCCATGGTTCCGGCGAACTCCTGCCGAGTTTGGTAGTCCAGGCTCAGGCTCGAAGCCGTGGCAGAGGCAAGCCACGGCTCCGGGTCTGACGGCGGACCCGGTCCAACCGGCGTGGATCGTCTTCTTTCGAAAACTTGCGGGTTGACGTTTCGCATTCTCCGGGCGTCCAAACCGCAGCCGTGCCATGGAGCGGACCGGAAAGCACGGAGACGGGTGGTTTCTCCGCGGCCGATCCAGGGAGAGTGGGGAGAAAATGCGTTGTTTTGCCCCATCCCCTGCCAAAACTAGGCACAACCAGCCTCCGGCTTTTACAATGCAACAGGGACCCGTCCCAACCCAGCTATGCTGTGGAACTAGCAAACTTGGCGGCGCACGCCGGACCAGGATGAAGGAATCGCATGAAGTTCAAGAAATTCGGCAAGGCCCTTCTGATGAGCGCCCTCTCTGCTGGCGTTGTCCTCAGCGTTACGTCTTGCGTTCAGAGTTATACGGTCGGCTATTTGTATGTGACGGGGACGGTGACGTCCGAGTCTACCGGCAACGGCTACGTCGCCGGCTTCAAGATCGACCACAATACGGGCAAGCTGACGCCGATCAACGGGCTGAATCCTCCCACTTCTTCCGGCGGCGCCAACCCGGTGCGCGCCGTACTGCTCAACAGCAGCCGCTTTCTTTATGTCCTCAACCAGGGCGCGACCGCTTCCGGCGGCTCCGCTTGCACCACGGCGGACCCCTGCCAGAACTCGAACATCACTCAGTTCGCGGTGGGCGCGAACGGCATCCTGACGCCACTGGAGACGTTCTACACCAAGGGTTTCAATCCGTTCCGCATGATCGCCGACGGCTCAGGAACGCATCTTTACGTACTTGAACACGATTCTCCGGATAACTATCTTCCGGCCGGCACCCCCGCCATTGCGAATGGCTGTGCGCAGGCCCTGAACGAAGTCCAAACCTGTGGAGACATCACTGCGTTTTCGATCGACGCGAACACAGGCCGCCTGAGCCTGGTTCAGAATGCCCAGGTGAAAACAACCACCACAGCCAATGGCACGCAGAACCTGGCCTACTTCCCGGTTCCAGTCAATTCCATAGACTTTGTGTCAACCGGCTCATACATCCTCACGCTGAACGGCACCCCGGCCACGGGCGATACGGTCTTCCCTTACGCCTATAACTCCACCAACGGGCAGTTGACCGTGACCTTGAGCAGTTCCGACTCGATCGGCGCCGTCTACCAGGCTACGGCCATCGTAAGCGCCGGCGGTTACATCTGGGTGCTTGACAACGAACCGATTTCGGTTACGGTAAACGGCAGCACCATCACCTCGCCCAGCCAGATTCTTCCCTGGACCACAGGCTCGAACGGTTCGCTGACGGCGCTTTCCAGCGGCCCCATCGCCAACGATCCGAACCAATCGAACCCCATTTACCTGGTGGCAGAGAGTAAGGGCAAATGGTTCTATGTAGCCAACCAGGGCGATCTCAACAACAAGACCCTCCCGTTGAGTGGAATTACCGGCTACGTGGAGAACAATCCATTTCTGCCCTCAGAAATGTCCGATTCACCCTTTGGCACCGGAGCCGGACCGCAGTGCCTGGTCGAGGATCCCTCGAACCAGTTTTTCTATACGGCCAATTACGATGCTCAAACCGTATCGGGTCTGATGCTTGACGAAGTCGCTGGCGTGCTGAACCCGCTCAGCCAGCAGTCGAAGGCGCCCTCCAGCTATGCGCTTACTGGTCCGCCTACCTGGTGCCTGGTGGATGGGCGCACCGACTAGACGTTGCCTTGTGCAGTTACGCCTGGGGCGGCGGCTGGCCCCCGCTCCAGGAAAACAAATGATCCGCAGTTTTCAAGAACGCAGCCGAATGCCGGGCACGATGTTTTTCTTTTGCGCGCCCTGGGGTTCGATTCCAAACCTGGATTTTTTGCGGGCCGGAGTTTTCCCCGCTGACGAAAGATGCGCATGAAGTTCAACAAATCGAGCCAGCTGCTGCTGGTCTCCGCGGCCAGCCTTCTGGCGGCCGGACTTGTGACCGCTTGCGGCACGCTCACGACGGATTTCGTTTTCGTGGCCAGCTCCAAGGCCGCGGGGTCCAATAACTACGGCGAAATCGACGTCTTCGAGATTAACGCAGTGTCCGGGGCCATGCGCCAGATTCCCACCTCGCCGTTTTTTTCGGCCGGGCGCAACCCGGTGGCCGAAGCTGTTTCCAGCGACAACGCGAATCTCTATGTTGTCAATCAGGACGACAACACCATCGTTCAGTTCGGAATAGGCAGCGATGGTAAGCTCTATCCGCAGAACACAGTGAACACGCCCGGGATCTTCCCGATGGCCGTGGCCGTGAGCGGGTCGAACCTGTTTGTGGTGGACACCTATCAGCCGCTGCCCATCTGCTCGGACGCTGCCCCGTGCTCGGGGTCGATAGGTGTGTTTCCCATTGCATCCGCCATAAGCAAGACCCCCGGTGAACCAGGACCGGCGCCTGTCGCCAACGGAAGCCTGACCTACTGGCCGCTGAGTTTGCCCAGCAGCCCCAGCGACGTGCTGGAACCTACTGCGATTAACGTTCTTGCGTCGGGTTCCTACCTTTATGTGACCGCGTACGATGCGACCACGGGCGCGAACTATATCTTTGGCTTCTCGGTGGGCTCAGGCGGGGCACTGAGTGCGCTCAGCAACGGAGCGCCCTTGCTGGGAGGCGCGCCCTTTGCCACGGGGACCTGTCCCACCGCCTTTGTCAACGCGCCCTATGTCGCGGGAACCTGTCCTGCCGCCATCGCCAGTGATTCGGATTTGACCGGCACCTACGTTTATGTGACGGATTCCAAGAACGGCACAGTTCACGCCTACTCGGCTGCTTCCGGCATTTTGACCGAGCTGAGCGGCAGCCCGTACCCGGCCGGCAATCAGCCTTCCGCGATCGCTGTCGATCCCAAGTATCCGTATGCCTACGTTGCCAACGCGCAGGACGGCACGGTAAGCGCGTATTCGATCAGCAGTGGCGCGCTTAGCCGCATCGGCACTTATGACGCGGGCTTACAGCCGGTGGCCCTTGGCATCGATCCATCGACGCATCACTTTCTTTTCACCGTCAACTTTCTTGGCAGTGACATCTCCAACTTTGAGTTGAGCAGCACAGCCGGCACGCTCATCAATACGCAGCACTCTCCTTACCCGGCTAACGCCCAACCGACGGCCGTAGCCGCGATTCCGCACCGCACGCAGTAATGATTCTGCAAAGCGGCCGCTGCCGTGAACTCTAGCAAGACCCCGTACCGGGCTTTTACAATCCAAACGGGGTAACCTAACCAGTTTTCTTTGGGCTCGCAACGACCGCCCACGACGAAGGAAGCGCATGAAGTTCAGCAAATCGAGCCAGCTTTTTCTGGTCTCATCCATCGGCCTTCTAGTGGCCACTCTTTTGACTGCCTGCTCGATCACTACCATCGATTACGTCTTCGTGGCCAGTACAGCCGGCTCGGGAAGCTCGGGCAACGGACAGATTGAGACCTACGCGGTGGACTCCGAGTCCGGCGCATTGCGCACGGTGGCAGCCGCCGTGTCTACGGGCGGAGGAGCCCCGGTCTCCATGGCCGTCACCTCCGACTATGCGAATCTCTACGTCGCTATCGCCAACAAGGGGAACAGCTCAAGCGGCGGCTCGATTCTCCACTTCACGATCGGCATGAACGGAAAGCTGACGGCAAAGGAGTCGGCCGCTTTGACCAGCGCGCCCGTAGCCCTGGCTGTCAACACCGCAGGCACCTTCCTGTATGCGGTTTCAGGAACCAGTTCCGCCACGCTTTCGGTCTATCCGCTCTCCTCGGGAGTGATGGGTACCCCAACCGTCGCGCCTCCTCTTACCGTTCCCGGTTACTCCGGCGACACGATCGTTCCTACCGGCGTCACTGTACTGGCCGACACCGGAACGGTTCATGGCGCTGCCGTTTATGTCGCGGCCTACGATCAGTCGGCCTACAATCCAGGCGCTCCATCCGGCACGGTATTCAGCAGCGCCAACCCCGGCTGGGTCTTTGGCTTCACGGTCGGCTCGGATGGCACTCTCACCACGGCCTCAGGCAGCCCCTGGCAGGCAGGCGTCAAGCCCTCCGCCTTGGCCGCCGATCCCACAGACCGTTTCCTCTATGTCACCGACTACGCCTCCAACGAGCTGATAGGTTACACGATTCTGGACGGCAGCACCCTGAGCTTCCTCACCAACGGACCTTTCAAGACCGGGAACGAACCCTCCGCTCTTACCATCGATCCGCGCGGCAAGTTCATCTATGTGACCAACGCGCTGGACTCCACGGTCTCGGCCTACGCGATCACCCTGGCCACCGGCACTCCCACAGTGGCGATGAGTGCGACTGGCACCCAGCTCAACGCTACCGACACCGAGCCAGTCGCCATCGCCGTGGACCCGGCGCTGGGCCGGTTTGTCTATACCGCGAACTACCTAGGCAACTCCGTCTCCGGCTTCCGCCTAGACCCGACTGCGGGCTCTCTGACCGCTACCCAGGCCACTCCGTACTCTGCGGGTTCGGAGCCCACCGCGCTGGTCATCATTCCTCATGGCAACCATGCCACGCAGTCTGTGACCCCGTAACAAGAACAAATTCCGCAAGCAAAAAGCCCAGCCTTCGCGGCTGGGCTTTTTGCTGGTACTCCATTCTGCTGATTGGTATCCTTCCTTGCTGCACTCAATGCGATGCGCCGCTCCGGCCCAGACACCTGTATCTCCGCTCAATGGCCTAGTCATCATGGAGTGACCGGTTCCAATGCGCTGGCCGTGGGTTAAGCTGTGAGCCGAGAAGGATCACAGTTCAGAGCCACAAGCGGAGAGGAACCGGTCATGAAGGAAAAGGTACGATTTTT
>Ga0326727_10003796_pt1 | contig 47315 bp, 50 predicted proteins | sample MB2enrmetagenome_FD_207643 | JGI IMG/M metagenome (GOLD analysis project Ga0326727, IMG submission 207643) | Lab enriched peat soil microbial communities from McLean, Ithaca, NY, United States - MB29MY | ecosystem: Environmental > Terrestrial > Soil > Wetlands > Peat | place: USA: New York... | reverse complement strand
TAAGCATTTGCTGCACAAGAAAACATCGACAGACTCATCTCGCATCGTAACGAACCCGCAACTGGGACAATACACAATTCTTTTAGCAATACTTGTCTTTCCGGATCCACTAGAACCGACGATAATACCGACTTGCCAAGGCCAACCCTCCAGAGGTAAAGACCCCTTAATTCGCTTCTCAAGCTTAACATTCGAAAGAGCATAGGATCCAATAACGCTCTGTGCACGGAAAGTCTGCGGCGCCACCCAAGTATGCTTAAAATCAAAATCATCAGTCATAGATTCACCACCCTTGATTCATTCCAAGGATTTAATTCAAGAATAGCCCTAATCTTTGGATCCAACAATTTCTCAAAAAACCGCTTCTGCTCAGCTTCATCTCTAAACCTAGTTGCAATTTCATAGCTCTCAGGAATCATGTTAGAGCCTTCACGCAAACCGCCGAGATCATCAGGTAACCGTTCGCCAATTGCATCAAGCAAGGTCTGCAGAGTTTCTTTCGCGCCAAGATCAATAAGTCGCTTCCATTCTTCCCGTTCTAGCAACTTGTTATGTTTGCCCCGAACCTCGTTAAAACCCAGCCGCCCCTTTCTCCTCTGAGCTTCAGTCATAGGTAATCTCAGCACCGGAACAAAGAATTCCTTATGATCCTTGCAAACCATAGCACGCTGCTCGCCATCACAAAAAAGCCCAGCCATATCCGTTATAATAGGATCCGTCCAACCATACTCCAAGAGGCTATGCCAAAGCTCATCCTTTAGTTTATTAGTCATCTTATTCGGGTTCTGGCCGTCCGATTTTAACAGTCGAACATCTTCCAAAAGAGGCAAAAACGCCTCTGGCACCTTCAAACTCGTCTTTTTCTCACTCATTTTTTTCACCAAATAACCCTAAATCATTTAAGAATTCACGCTGCTTTTTCTGTCGCTTCTTGGCACGTTTCTTCTCGTGAGCACCCATGGTTAATTAGCCTCCAGAAAAGCTAAGTAGCTATTAATCGCGGCAAAACGCTTCATGCTCCAAACATCATTTAATGAAGCTGCCTTCATGATGCGCTTGCAAGCTTTTCCGCGGAGATACATCAAATCACTCATCTAACATAGTCTCCTAATCGTCTTTGGCCTTCAGTAAGCCGTGTCGGGTCATCAACGTCGCTGAGTTTGCTTAAAACTTCGGTAAGCTTATTCACGTTCAAAGCAAATTTTTCAACTGTAGACTCAAGATTCTCCACTCTCTTAAGCTCAGGAGCTTTACGGACAAAATTATAGATAGCCTCCTGCATCCGCTCAACCCCAAGTAACCGACTATTATTAAATTTCAAAGCCTCAGAAACACGCTTGACTTCTTCGCGCAACTCAAAACTATTCTGCGCTTTCTCACTATCCTGGAAGCCTTTCGAAATAGCCTCTTCAAATTTTGTCACACTCATTGGGCGAGTAATTTTGTGTTCCTTGCGAACCAGGCTCTCTTCTTTTTGGTAAACTCGTTCAATCATCCCCTCGAGATCCGTCTTAGTAACGCATTGAACTCCGTCAATTCGAATTCCATGGTAATCCTTGTTACATTCAAAAGTCAAAATCTGCAAGTCATTAATCTGCCAACCTAAATGATCCTGCACAATATCAAACCAGCGATTCAATGCCAACAAACAAGCATCATGGCTCATCCCGCCAACATCGCAAGCGATGTAACCGCTAATTTTTCGTCTCTCAGATCCAAAACAAACATGAATCTTAACCCCTCCAACAAACTCATCCTTCTCCCAAGACTCCATATCCTGACAAACAAAACTCCGCAACGAAATGTTGTGCACCGCAAGGGGCACGAACCGCACCCTATGGGTGATTTTGTTGCAGTAACTTCCAGGATAAGGCTGCAACACTTCACCTTTTTCTAAGAGTTTTCTAAGAATCACCCGTACTGTTGTGCACTGGCCACGTGTGGGTTTACGGGGAGCATGGATTTTCTTGGCAATCTCAATCGGAGTGAGCTCAATTTCTGAAGCATCAATTACATGAAAGACTCTTTTCTCAACTGAGAAGCACCTATCCGCTAAACTGTTTAAACTGGTGTTGCTAGGGGTCTCCGTTCGGGTGCCAGATGCATCCATCAAAAAATTAAGCCTCCTTTCCTGGGAACCTGTTCGCTTTCGCTATAGAGACCACTCTTTGATAATTCCGGCTAAAGCTCCAGCCCTTATCTAATGTAAAGCGTGCTTCGGTGAGCTCAACAAGCTCGCCTTCCCTTACGTAATCATCAAAAGGAAAACCGCGCAGCACAACTCGGACTTTGTCGCCTACTTTGAGTTTTTTGGTTGCTGCTAACCAAGCTGCTTTCTTCATCGGCTGCCGCTCCCGAAAGTTTTAGCCGGCTTACGCCCTATGTAATCGCCCTGGTTACTCAGCCAATACCATTTGCCACCATCCGCAAAACCTTTCTTACCAGCTTTCTCCGCCTCAATCAACCTGCCATGCAGCAACCCGTAATCATTAGAACGCGAATTATCCTTAACAAGCGCTTTCTCAATCGCCTCACCCTTTTGATTCGAAGCATTAATCCAGACGATATCGCCTTCCCTGTGGCCTTCAGTCGGATGTGTTTCCCGATGCACTTTCTCAGGCTGTGGCTGCTGAGTCACAGGAGGCGGAGATGGCTGAACCTGCACAGGTCGCGGCTGACCAATAATTTTATGAAGTTTCTGCAAATTATCATTGAAAGACTGCAGCTCCTTAACAGATAAAATTCTTAAACAAATCATCCGAACCTCTCTGCCGCTGACTGTAGTAGAGTTACATTTATCGCCATAATCACCACAAAACTCGCAATAATTAGTTACAAATTGACTGATAGGAGAAGGCTGCTTAGGAACCTCAGGCTTCTTTTCTTCAGCAGGCTTTACCGCTGCAGGAGTCGACGGCGCCGGATCCACAGATTTAGGCTTAGGAACAAAGAAGTAACCAACATCCTTGCCCCCTTCTTTTCTGTTACCGAAATCACCATTGAACTTCTTAACAATGCCAAGCACCAGAGGATAATCATTCTTTTCAAGTTGTACAGCAAAATCAAGTAGCAAACGCTCACCCTTCTCATCAACCGAAAAATGCGTAGCTACCGAAAGATCCTCGGGGAGCTCTGCTTGAATCTTCTCTGCTAGATCCTGGAAGGTTTTATCTACTTGTTTTTGCTCAACCATGACAATCACCCCTTCTCCTCACGAGTCTCCATAGAAGGTTCGATGTCGAAAATCTTTGACTCGTTGACTCGCTTAGGTTGCTGTTTATGGCCATCAAAGAAGGGCAAGCTCTCCAACGTATTTCGCCCCATTAAATCAATAACAACTTCGCCGACGGTAGTCTCACGGCCATCGGGAAGTTTTAGCCGTACTTCACTGAGAAACTCTTTTTCGATTGTGCTAAGACCCCAAACGACGGCTTCAATCTTCGATTTGATCCAGTGGAAAAGCAAACGGTACTCCTGGTTAATGTTCTCAGTTTTGACTAGTTGACCTCGAAGCTTCTTTTTGACGAAAATATGCGGTGGCTTAACCATTATGCCAAGCTGTTTTTTAACACCCTGAACTTCAGCGTCTATGATGAATTCTAAGACATCATCTTGGCCTTCTAAACTGGTCCAACGAATACCCTTCACACCATAACTTCGCAGAAGAATCTCAATTTCAGCTTTAGTCCGCTCATAAGGTACTTCAGTATCAATGTAGGGCGGATTACGATTCAAAACAATGCTAGGCACCATTGCAAAATAACCTCCGCTTTATTGAACTAAAAAAGAAAAAAAGGAGAAAAACTGCGAACAAACGCGACATTGGCGATACATCGCCAAGAGATGGGAGTTCAAGTCCCACCCCCGGCACCATAGTTCGAGTTCAGTTCCCACATTACCTATTTCTCTTATGGGTACTAAAGTGAACCCGAACAAACGAATAGAAATATATCAAATCGAAAAAATCTTTGAACAAGCCCTGAAACGATTGAAATCAAAACCAGACGTATCGGAAGAAGACAAAACCCGCATAAGAGAATTTGTTGACCATTTGCTGGCAAAAAATATGACCAAGCAAAGAGTCGTCAAATACATCAACCATTTGACCGTAGTTGCCCGAATTGCTGGGCAACCCTTAGGCAGTCTCGACAGGAAAGGCATGGAGAAAGTAATAAGCCACATCAACACTGCAAGCTACACCGAAAATACCAAACACGACTACAAAGTTATAATCAGAAAATACTTCCAATGGATAAGAGGCTGCGATGAAGAACAGGGTGAGTTTCCAGAGGAAGTCAGATGGATAAAACCCGTGTGCAAGACTAAACGTTTGCTCCCAGAAGCCCTTCTAACAGGGGAAGACCTAAAAAAACTTGCCGAAGCCTCTGAAAACCCTAGAGACAGAGCCTTGATTCTAACTCATTACGAGTCCGGATGCAGAATTGGCGAAACTCTTTCACTGTGCATAAAGCACGTGACGTTCGACAAACACGGTGCAGTTCTAATGGTTGACGGGAAAACAGGCCCCAGGCGAGTCAGAATTATTGCTTCAGCGCCAGCATTAGCCTCATGGTTGAGTATGCATCCTCTGAGAAACGACTTAAACGCTGCTCTCTGGGTCGGCATTGGCACAGTCGGAAGACACGAGGCATTACTTTACAATGGCGCCAGGGCAATGCTCAGAAGGCTTGTCAAAAAAGCAGGTTTGCAGAAGCGAGTCTACACGCATCTTATGAGGCACTCAAGGGCAACAGAACTGGCAAGCTTCCTAAAAGAAGCACAAATGAAGGAACTTCTCGGTTGGGTTCAAGGCTCAGATAGGGCTTCAACATATGTTCATCTAAGCGGCAGAGACGTCGATGGCGCTCTGTTAGCATCAAACGGAATAACAATCGACCAAGAAGACAAGAAGCAAATGGCTATCACGTTGGTAAAATGCCCAAGATGTGGAAAGGAAAGCGGTTCAAACGCCCAATTCTGTCCAGCCTGCGGTATAGTCTTAGACCAAAAAGCAGCGATCTTGTTGGAAGAAGAAAGAACAAAAGCAGATAAAATTATGGACATGCTAATGCAGGATGAGGAAGTGAGGAACCTTCTTGCTAGGAAGATTTCTCAGCTTTATTCGCCTGCTCCGCCTCATCCTTCATCCCCAACAGTTCCTTAGCCCAAAAAGGCAAGAATTCTCGAACTGCTTTACTTTTTTCTTCCGAAGTTTGGCTTTCACTCATTTTTATCTCCTCTATAGAAAAATGCAATTGATGAAGCGCCAAGCTCTGTAACCTACACCGCCGCCGTGCGTGCTCCGGTAGCTTTCAGCTATAAATTTGCCTTCCTGCGTGCATTCGAATTCAAACTTGCAGGGATAGGGTTCTGCCTTCAGCTGCTCAGAGGTATGCTTCTCAAGAATGCTTTTAGCCAACATCTAAGAAGCCCTCCTGTTTTGCTCTACCTGCGGAACAGACCCGGCTTCACCTGTCGATTTAGCGAGAACCTTCTCACTTGCCAGGACCGCTTTGAGCCGGTCAAACTCTTTGAGGATAGCTGATACGTCATCAAAAACACAGTCACTTTTGTACCGTCGATTATGAAGCGCTAAAATCAAATTAACAGCTTCAATGGAAATAGGCACAGTTCGCCGCTGGCCGTTAGTTTTTGTTAACGTAACGGTTAAGTTGGCCACGTCGACGTCTTGGAAAAGCAGCTTTGCCATCTCAGTTTGGTCCGCATGGGTATCGCGTAAAATCTGCAAATAAGCCTTACAAGGTATGCTTGCCCGGCGGATCAGGCCCTCGACGTCACTGTCACTATGCACAAAAAGGTTAGCAATCATTTGTTGATAACGTCTAAGATCCAAGCACATAGCTATACCCCCCTTGCTGAGCCAGTTGAGAAGTGTTTTTTCGCTCTTTCCTGCTCAATTTTCGCTTTTTCCAGTTTTTCCTGATAGATCTTCTTTCGTAATGTGCCTGAAACATCGAGGGCGTTTTCCGCTTCATTGAGTAACTGCAGCAGCTCGGAATCCTGCAGTTTGGTGGCTTTCAAAAATCTTCTCGTATAAGCCAATCTCTTGGATAACGGTTGACGCCACTCTTCAAGAGAGTTTTCAATTTTTCCAACGTTATTAGAAGAAACGATGCAATTAATACGTTCAATGTAGGTGTTGAGAGTTTGTTTGATTTCTATTAATTCAGCTTGGGTAGCGGCTTTCATCTCTGGCGTAATTTTAGGTCTGATGTTTACTTCGCCAACAATGAAAGTACTGATCACTTCTTTGGCGTGGTTTTTCATGTATTCCGCTTCTGCTTTGTCTACCATTTGGCTGTGAGTAAGGCCTAATTCCAATGCGAACCTTGCAGCGTTTTTATGGATTTTTTTGCTTCTTTTGAAGCTAACCAGTATTATTTCGTCCGGTTCGTCAACGTTATTTTCCGCTTTTGTATTTACTATATATTCTGTATATACAGAATCGTTATTTTCACCGTTCTTGTCATCATGCATTACGTCAGCACTCCGAGCGCTTGGGCATTTTAGGCGTAATTTTAACAAACTGAAAAAAAACCGTTAACGTCTTTGGCCGATCACTGAGCATAATTGCTGAGGTAGGTTCCACGTCATAAGCCATTAACAGGTAGTCTTTAATCTCCCGGATTTTTTCTTTCTCAGGACTTGATATTTTCAAAATTGTATCGTTCGGGAATCTTATTCCCTTGCCGCCTTCTTCTTTTAAAGAAAACACGGCGTTTTCTTGTTTTTTTAATCCGTTCTTTTCCATTCTTTTCTGTTCTCGCTAAGCGTCCTTGCAAGAACCCTGCAGGCCTCACTGGACACTTATAAGAAAAAACAAAAAATATTTTTCCGCACAGAAGTACTAAGGGCCTGACCTCACAAAAAATTTAGTTTGTATATACGGACTAGTATGTATGTATGTAAAATCGTTCTAGTAGTAGTCTAGTATTAGGTAGTTGAAAAAAATTAAATAATCAAGCCATGGTAAGACCATCAGTACCGGACGGCTGCAAAACTCTTTGATAAAGTTCTCCTCGATTTCTTCTGGCGTTCACACAACTGCAGGATCCGGCTGCTTTGTTTTTTTCCGCGTAATTGAATTTCTTTCGTCCAAGATCTTATCAGGTAGCATCATCTCAGCAGCTGCTTGTTTTGCTTGTTCAGAATTCAAAGGGCTTTTCATGGACGACTATATTTTAAAACGTCTTTTTTTCGCATATTCTCTTTGCGATTTTTGTTGATAGACTCTTCGAGCCTCACAAGAAAAAAGAGAAAATGAGGCTCGATTCTTCATATGGAGAATACTTAGTCCTCTTTTTCTTCTTCAAGCGCCAAAAGCATTGGCGTCTTGCAGAACCGGCACACCTTCACCTTTCCAATGTCCTCTTCCTCTTTGTAATCAAAGTGCTGGCCGCAGCAGGGGCAGTTTCCTAAATAAAACTTGCCGTCTTTCAGTCGAATTTTAACGATAACTTCCTGTTTTCTTGGTCCTTGAGTTTCTTCCGGCGTTTTCTTACGGCAAGTGTCAGCTATCTTGTCCAATTCCTCTTTGAATCGTCCCCAGATAGGATTCTCGTAGATATCGCCATATTTTTGCTTGGTTTCTTCCTCTCTTCTTTTAAACCGTTCAATAGCGTCCTTGCCGTAATAGTCCTCGATTGCATCTCTGCAAATGCTCTCAGCTGCTTGAATCGTCCGTTCATTCTTAAATAAGGCGTTACTTTCGCATTTGCGAACGCCAATTTCCTGTTCGTATTCCGGATCGGTCCCTGTTAGATCCTTGCCAGAGGAAGATAAGAGGTTGTTGATCCAGGTTAACCCGTACTTGTCTACTTGTTCCTTGTCTAAGCCAATCCGTTTTATGATGAGCTTTGGGTTCTCCTCAGTACCTGGACCGTAACTTGTTCCGGGGCTGCAGTCCCCCAAGTTTTTCCTAAAGGTTCTTGAGATTTTTCTCCCGGCAATGTCCAGATCGTAAAATTGTAACAATACCGGAATTTGCCCTCTGGCTTCAGCTTCTTTAGCGAACTTTGCTATAAGCGCCCTGATCTCTATTGGAGACCATCCTTTGGTAGAGACTAGTGGCACGTGGTAAGGGTCGCATATAGGTTCAAATAACCTTTTGATGTCTCCTTTTTCCGTCACCATCATTAAAAAGTATTTTTCGCCTTCCCAGAAGTTAGTATTGAGTTCAGCAAGGCGATTAAGCATCGAAGATACTTCCTCTTTGAGGTCCTGCAGATACTCCGCTGGGTTAACAGCGGTGAGTAAGCCGCTGAATCTTCTCGTCTCATCTTGATCTTCAGCTATGAAACCCAGAATAGGTATGAATCCTAATTTTCTTGCGTCACCGATTGCATCTTCAACCGCGTCGAAATCGCCTTTAGAAACGTGAATTCCGTCTTCGAGAAAGTAGCCCCAGCTGCGTGCACCAAACTTTTGTTTAGGCCGGGTCTTCTGGAGCTCAGCCTGCACAGATTTGAGATAATCAGCAAAGTTTTTCAATGCGGTCTCATATTTTGGGTTACCTATTGTTCCTCGCGGAACAAAATTGCTAACCCTTTTGGGTCTGTAGGGTCTGGGTTTTTTCCTTATAGGCAGGACCTGACGCATCATCTTTTCCAGAAGACCCTTTATTTCCGGCAGGTCAATATCGGTTTTTCCCTCGTTCAGCCAGCAATCTTGAACAGGCGTTACGAGATGAATTAAAAGCGTCAAGGGCGTGCTCTCGCTTACTCCAGCTTTAATTAAATGCGTTGCGATCGAGTAGACTCTCTCAAAAAGATGGCTTTCTAAAGAGGACATGTAATTGACGCCTTCAAAGACCTGCAGGCCTTGGCCATCCTCTTGAGAATGGTCGAAAGCAGCAATTTCCAGGATTACGGGAAATTCAACGTGGTTTGGCTCCTGGCATTCTTGAATTGTATGTGGTTCAGAACCGTAAGGGCACCGGATTATAGATTGGGCTTCCATCTTGTAACACATATTACTCCAGCCATTCGCTTCAGCCACTTTCCTAATGCTTTCCTCTCGAGCCCCCGGAATTTCGTTTGGATTCTTCACGTCAAACGGATAAGGTAACAAAAAGCCCAGTATAGCGCGTTTCTGAATAGGATTTGACTGATACTTCATAGCTAAAGCAATAGCATCGAATAATTCGGCAGGAATCTCGCCCATGGCAGGATCAGGCTTCAAGGTGACCTCAGGAATTTTTGCATAAATCGGGTTTTTTGACTCAAGAGTAAAAGAGGACCAATTTTGCAAATTTTCCAAGGGTGCTTCTTTGCTAAAATCTCGGAAGAGTTCATTACATAGTTTTTTGTATTTAAGTTTCGGCGTCGTCAAAACGTATTCAAGCAATAGCTTTCTTAGCTGCACTTGAGTATAAAACAGGGCAGATGTCTTTTCCTTCTGATCTCTAAGCTTGTTAGCTGAGGCCTTCAACGTGGAAATAGTGCCTGGAATCTCATAATCAATCGTCAACCAAGGCGCAAAAAGGTGCACACCTGATATCATTCTATAAAGAGAGGACCGAATCAAAATTGCCGTTATCGAATCCAGATTTTTTTGAGCAAAAATCACTTCTACAGTGGTGAAACCGTCGTCATCTCGGTCCTCTTCCTTAAGGTCATAATCAATTTTTTGGCGAAGAATGTTCCTTGAAAGGGTAAAGCTGAATTGTTTAGGTCCTGATTTAACAATGATGGGCGGAGGCGCTACGCCTGCTTCTTCAGCTAGAACACAGCTTAGCGTAAATTTGGCTTTTGAGGCGTTTCCTTTGCAGCCAGGGCGTTTAGTGAAGAGGCCGCGTTTACTGCTTGAGGCATGATCATAATCGAGAATCTTCAACAAATCTTCTTTCGTAAACTTCTTTGATCCATCATCAGAAACGCTTAACTGGTAACGAGTGATGTTAGCAGAATCAACACTTACTTTAACACTGAATTTGATGCGTGCAGCGTTCTTAGCTATTGCATTTGCGATATCCTCGCTTGATGCGATAAGTATAGCGTTGCGAATTGTTACCGGCGTATTGATTTTTCCAGCTAACCTGTCTTTATCTAGATAGTCAAGACCATGGCTGTCGCCAATTCTGATTACATTTGTCAGATCCGCTTCTTCGTCTTTTCCTGATATTTTTTGTTTATCTATTGAGGGTCCCGACAACTCTCTCACTTTTTTCTACAATTTTTCCTTGCGTCAAGTCTTTGTTTGTTCCAATTTTTCTTTGAGACACTTTGCCCAGTCTGTTTCGGCTGTTGCTCGATCAGCAGCTTCCTGGGCATAGGCTGCAAAGACCTTTCGCAACTCAGAGTCTTCCAAGAAGGAATCTAAATATTCGTTGTATCTTGCTTCTAACTCCTGGCTATATAATAAACGAACAAAGTCGTCTACAACCTCCGCATGAATCCTCCAAGGGTCGGCGGTCTTTTCTTTGTTTTTCCGTTTTTGCCGAAACAACGGCTCAATTTCTCCCAGATTGGATAGATCGTCTTTGAGGCCGAGGCTTTTGACGTCCTTCATAAAATCAGTGTACAGCTCTTGGTGTCTTGGAAGAGGCGCGTAAAATTCCCTGATGGCCAGGGCTTCACGGAAGTTGTTAAGAAAAACGTGAACCGCTAAGCAGGACCCAAAACCTGTTAAGCGTAATTCTTTTTTTTGTAGACCCGTCCTAGCCGCGCCGGCATCACTCACGGTCAAGATCCCTAGTCCTTCAAAACGCTTTGTGACTTCTTTAATAGTGGCATATCTGTTAATGCCTGTCTTAATTGAGAGTTGGTATTGATTCTGAGGTCCGTTTGTAATTAAGTAAATTAGAACTTTTTTCTCGTTCTCGTTCAAGCTTGAAATTATTAATTTCTCGTTCCTTTCCATATAGACCGTCACTGTATATATACTTATAAGTCTATATAAACTCTCCTTAAGTGGGCGCGACAAGCATTATCAAGATGGGGCAATCGCAAGAACATATCTTCCAGAAGTGCCACTGGAGATACTCGTATTCCAGGTGCATATTATGCTATTTGCTGGAAACCCATGTGCACCCAACAAGAAATATAGGCAGTCCTCTAAACCTGAGCCAATTATAATAGCTGTGGAGCCAATCACGTTTCCAAACAGGCAGATTCCCAGCTTCCTTCTGGAATCCCAATAGAAGACCAGGAGAAGCGATGCTACAACGAACCCAACGGTGGACATCGCAGCATTAAACCAGAAGCCGTAACTGAAAGACGCTTGCTGTTTCCCCGTCACGTAAAGCGCATGTTGAAGATACGTAAAATCCAGCATCGAAAAACACGCTTTTCGCAGCTCACTTTTCTGTCACTGGTTGGTCCTGATTACTCACTGTCAATTTTGCCCTGTATTGATGTTGGGGAACTCTTGGAGTGTGCATTCTGATATGGAAACGGCTGAAAAACCTGTTCAAAACAACAAAAAGAAGCGTAGCCAAAGCGATAAAATTGGTCGTTTAAAGTATAATCAGCAGCTCCTCAAGCAGACTTTAGCTGAGGTTGAAGAGGTTAAGCTTATGTTACGCACTATCTTTGCAGGCCTGAAGGCTTCTTTCAATTTTGAGCAGTCATTAATCGAGCGCGTTGCTTGTGTAGACGATGTTGATCGAGAAATTCTGCGATTACTTTTTGAAGTTGGCTCTTCAGGTTTGTTGCCAAAAGACATGGCTATAAAACTAGAGCGATTCAAGGTTTCGCGACACCAGATTAGTCGGAGGATCTTAAGAATGAATAAGAGACTTGAGAAGGAATTTGGCGAGCGTGTTGCTAAGCAGAGAGGTTGGCATTGGACGTTGACGGTTTTTGTCGCAGAAGCTTGGGGAGAAACTGAAACCTAATTTACCTAATTGATTAGGAATCCTGACATCTGTGCTTTATCAAATTTCAGTGCTAAACTGGTTGTTTTCCGAAAGGCTTAAAAAAAATACAGCATTTTAGAGGAGGTAACCGATTTTCTCTTGGAGGCACAGAAGACGTCATACCTAAAACGGCTGGGGGCAATCCCAATCATTGCCTTAACGATTTTAATCGCGTTTGCTGTGATCCTCAACACTGGTAAACCAGTTTTTAACCCGCCCAACTTGGCATTTATCCTCCAAATTCTATTCGTACTTATAGCAAGCCTAACTGTTGCTATTGTCTCTGCTAGAGGCTATTTGACTAACGGTTCGCTAAATCTTGTTTTTCTCGGCGCCGCGCTATTAATAAATGGAACAATCACCACAATTTCAGTAGTGCCCTTAGGGCTTTCTTCTAATGAAATTGTCACCATGGCAAATCTTGGAACATTAACGTCAGCAATTATTCTGTTTTTAAGTGCAATTATAACTTTACAGGGAACCGTTCCAAGCAACATTGACCGACGAAAGATCATTTTAATTATAACTTATTTTGCCTCTATTCTGCTAATCGGCGTTTTAATCGCTTTGGCGCTTTCCAATGTTTTGCCTGTTTTTCTCACATCAACAGGTCCAACCCTGTTAAGGCGAACTGTGCTTGCAGCTTTAATCGTCATGCTTTTTGGAAGTTTTGTGATTTTTGAATATCGTTATTTTAAGACAAAGTCGCCAATTCTTTACTGGTATTCCTTGGCACTTGCACTATTTGGCTTAGCCATGGTAGCCGCATATTTTACAGTTAAGCTGGGCGACCCGATGAACTGGCTATCACGAATTACAATTTACCTATCAGGAATATACTTCATAATTGCTTTGCTCAGCCGTGCAACAAGTGAGGAATCTGATGTTGGCCTTTCGACAAAGTGGGCTGAAGCGTTCAGGTCAAATCCCGAGCAACTTGCCACTTTCTTCTCTAGAATGCTTGACGGATTCGCATATTGCAAAATCATAACTGATAAAAGTGGAAAACCAATTGATTATGTTTACCTAGACGTTAACGAAGCTTTTGCGAGAAACCTCGGACTTAAAAGGGAAAGTATTTTGGGCAAAAAAGCCACCGAGGTACTTAAGGAAGGAAAAATTCCCGAAGATTGGATGGAAATTAGTAGTCATGTCGCTCTTAACTGCGAACCAACGACTTCTGAGCTGTATTCACAAGAGACGGAGAAGTGGTTTCATGTATCTCTGTATTGCCCACAAAGAGGCCACTTTGTTTCGATTTCTGAGGACATCACCCAACGCAAGCAACTAGAGCGCGAAATTGAAGTCATTGCAAGGTTTCCATCTGAGAATCCTAATCCAATATTTCGCATAGATGGCAAAGGCACAATACTTTACGGCAACATGGCGGGAGATTCTTTGTTGGCTACGTGGAATTGCAAGGTTGGCGAACGTGCACCTGAACATATTAGTCAGGCTGTTGCCAACGCTTTATCATCCGACAAGAGAACTGAACTTGAAGAAACCTATGGAAATAAGGCATTATCATTCTTGTTTGTTCCTATCACTTCTGAAGGGTACGTAAATATTTACGCAAATGACATTACCGAACGTAAGAAAGCTGAAGAGGCGTTGCGCGCAAGTGAGCAGCGTTGGGCAACTACTTTGGCAAGTATTGGCGACGCGGTCATTGCCACTGATACGTCTGGCAAAATCATGTTCATGAATATCGAAGCTGAAGAATTGACCGGTTGGACATTAAGTGAGGTTTTGCAGAAGCCAGTAAAGACCTCATTCAATATCGTCAACGAGCAAACTCGCTTGGAGGTTGAAAACCCAATAGAAAGAGTTCTGAGAGAAGGAATGGTCATTGGGTTAGCTAATCATACCGTGTTGATTCGAAAAGACGGCGTAGAAGTTCCAATTGATGACAGCGGAGCGCCTATCAAAGATAAAGAAGGCAAAACTACAGGTGTGGTACTAATTTTCAGAGATATTACTGAACGAAAGGAAGCTGAAGAGAAGCTTGAAGAATACCGAAATAATCTGGAGAAGCTTGTTGAAGAGCGTACGTTTTCGCTTAAGGAAAGTGAAGAGAAATATCGAACGTTATTTGACTCGATTGACGAGGGTTTCTGTATTATCGAAATGGTTTTTGATTCCAATTACAAACCTTTGGATTATCGTTTTTTGGAAATTAATGCTTCATTTGAGAGGCAGACTGGAATGCATGATGCGAAAGGAAAACTCATGCGTAGTTTCGCCCCTAATCATGAATCATATTGGTTTGAAATCTACGGTAAAGTCGCTTTAACAGGGCAACCCATACGTTTCACAAACGAGGCAAAAGCATTGAACCGCTACTATGATGTTTATGCGTTCCCGGTTGGGGAAGGAAAAATCCGAAACGTAGGTATCTTGTTTAATGACATCTCACAACGTAGGAATTTGGAGATTCAACTAAAAGATGCTGAGCGTTTAGCTGCTATAGGCGCTACTGCAGGTATGGTTGGACATGATATTCGTAACCCCTTGCAGGCGATCACTGGCGATGTCTTTTTGGCTAAAACAGATTTAACCGCAATTCCAGAAAGTGAAGAGAAAAAGAGCATACAAGAAAGCTTATCGGAAATTGAGAAGAACGTTGATTACATAAACAAGATTGTTCAGGATCTGCAAGACTTTGCCAGACCGCTCAAACCTAATGCAGAAGAGACTGACATAAAACTCATAATTGAAGATTTGTTGAAAAAGAACGCTTTGCCAGAGAACGTCAAAGTAACCGTTAAAGTGGACACTGATGCAAGAAAAGTTGTTGCTGACTCCACTTTCATAAATCGCATTATGTACAATTTAGTGAATAACGCGGTTCAAGCCATGCCCAAAGGCGGAAAATTAACCATACATGCGTACAAAGAAGCAAAAGACATCGTTATAGCCGTTAAGGACACTGGCGTTGGCATTCCAGATGCAGCAAAAGGCAAGTTGTTTACGCCGATGTTCACGACTAAATCGAAGGGTCAAGGTTTCGGCTTACCGGTGATTAAGCGCATGACTGAAGCGTTAGGTGGCACCGTAACTTTTGAGAGCCAAGAAGGCAAAGGAACAACTTTCATCATACGCTTGCCTCCCGCAAAGAGCTAAAAGGAAAATAGGTCTTCAAATCAGCTTAGTTTCTTCGACTTGTGCTGGGAGGGGGATCCTAGCCCCATTTTACTAGTAAAAAGTAGGCGAGCTATACCACAACCAGGAAATCAAACTGGAAAGCAACGCTTTCCCTGTTCCCAAAAATACAAGAACAAATCATCAGCCCATCTTAGAAGCTTGGGATCACTTCCATACAATACCATGCTGTCGCCTCTCTTATCCGTTGATAAAATGTTTATGCCAGCCAACTTTTCATTTATTAACATGATTGCTGGAATAGTTGGAACCACTCTCTTTTCAAAATTCCTCTTTTCTGGAATGCTATCATAGAATTTGCGACTATTCTCATCAAACAACAGTTTTACCTGCACTCCCTTTTGGCTGACTTCATCTGCTTTTTGGTTTAGGCCGCTTAGAGGTCTCTGTCCGATCACCCAAAGATATTTTTCAGCTCCTATAATCAACTGTTCGGCGTCGTTGATCATTTCGTTCGTATCCATACTCAATTTAGCCTGCGACAGCTCGCCCAAACGATTAATAAACTGGTAAGGAATCCGCTCAAGGTCACGTGACAAAAGCGACCGCCTAAACCTTGAGACAAATTCAAAAGAACGTGAAAGCTCCAATAATAATTTGCCATTTTGCGTAATGGCATAGGTCCCCTCAGGCTTTTTCTCAATTAATAACGCCTCGCTTAATCGTTGCAGCTGTCTGAACACCTCGGTGTGTGTAAGACTCAGCTTTTGAGCGACTTCCTGCATCTTGAGGTCTTTCGTTTGAAGTTCAAACAATATGCCCAGTCTGCTTTCACTGGCTAACTCGAAAAACAACTTGTCTAAGCCCTCTTGATCGTCCATAGCCAGTCACATCAATGTGTATAATGTCACATCAATGTAACTTAAAATTAATTGCTATTTCCCAGCCATTTGGTCTATCGAGGAAAAAAATATGCAAGAAATAAACAAAGAACGATCCTTCTCGGTCGAACTCAAATCCAAGGCTAACCTCAAAAACGTCACCATGACCAACGGAGGCCAAGAAAATGTCCTTATTGAAGGCACAATCGGCGAACTTCTAAGAGCCGAATTTGCGGAAGGCATAATCTTGGAAATTGTTGGAAGTAACGGCGTTCTTAGGATTAACCTTACTGAAAAAGAAATTCAAAGAAATCAAAAACAAGAAATGGAGGTGTAAAAAATGCAAAAAACGCTGACTTCTACGCCACGTCTATTTTTCATCGATAACCTGCGCGTCTTTCTTATTGCGTTAGTGTTTCTTGTTCACTTGGCAATAACCTATGGTTCACCCCTCGGCACATGGTATTATCAAGAAGGACAAGTAAGCATGCCCTCAGCCGCCGTCTATATCCTTTTCCAAGCGATAACCCAAGCTTTCTTTATGGGCTTACTGTTTCTTATCTCCGGCTACTTTACACCATCATCTTACGACCGCAAAGGCTCAAAACAATACCTAAAAGAAAGACTAACCAGACTAGGCATACCACTTCTAATCTTCCTCGTAGTAGTCGAACCAATCGTTGACTACGCAGTTGCCCTGGCAAATGGATCCTTCCACGGTTCATTCCTAAACTTCTTTGCTACCTACGGATTCTTCGGGTTTGGAATACTATGGTTTGTCTTAGCCCTACTAATCTTCGCCATCGGATACATGGGTTGGCGATCATTCAAACCAAAACCCACCAAAGCTATTGCATTCCCAAAAAACAGCATTATCCTTGCTTTTGCCTTGATGCTTGGCGCTGTTTCTTTTGCTGTTAGACTTGTTTTTCCAACTAGTTCAGTATCGGCCCTGTTTAGCTTCCGGTGGGGATACTTCCCTCAGTACATTGCTTTCTTCATAGTTGGATTAATTGCTTTCAGAGGCAACTGGCTTATGACGATTCCTAAAAAGACCGGCCAATTCTGGACAAAAATATCTATGGCGCTTCTGGCGATTCTGCCCTTCATCTTCGTAGCAGGCGTTGCAACGGGCGGAGTAAATTCGTTTTCAGGTGGATTCAGTTGGCAAGCAGCCGCCTACGCGTTTTGGGAACAACTTTTCGGAGTAGCCGTCGCCGTTGGACTAACTGTCTGGTTCAGAGAAAAACTAAACTTTCAAAATCGATTTACAAAAGCTCTCTCTAGCAGCTCATTCACTGCCTACATTATTCAAGCGCCAGTTCTTGTCTTTCTGGCCCTTAGCCTTCAGAGCCTTCAACTTCCGCTGTTGCTGAAATTTGCAGTTGTAAGCCCTATTGGTGTTGTCCTTTGTTTTGCAGTGGCTTATTTGATTAGAAAAATTCCGAAGGCAAACAAAATCCTTTGAGGAGATGTTGGAAAAAATGAAGTCGAACTTGCTGAGGAATCCTGAGCAAGTAATTCCCTCTTTTTTTGATATAAGAGTCGAGTAAAAGTGGAGTTAAGGAGGAATAGAATCGATGTTAGCGGAGAAGTTGGAAAAAACGGCAAAAAAACAGGAAAAAAAATTGGCAAAGTTTTCAGTGTGGTGTTCAAGATGCAAAACAACTAGCCCTGTTGACAATGCTTCTTTTAGAAAATGCAATTCCAACTTGGAAATTGTGGCGAAACAATTGCGGCGAGTCTTTGACCCAATTGATGAACGTTGGATCTCCGTCGATGAACCTTCCCGCGATTGTTTGAGCGCTCACGAAAATATCAAGATCATGAAAAATGAAGGAGGTGAAAAAGAATGAATATTATGAGCAAGGCTTTGATCGTGACAGGCGGGGTTGTTGTATTAATAGGGGTGCTTATCCTCAGCGGTGTAATTTTAATCGATTCGGGAAAACTGCAAACTCAACAAAAAAATCTCAGCGACTTCACAATAATCAATATTCAAAGCGGATTTCACGCGCAGATAAGCCAAGGCGATTCGTACAACGTGTCGATAACAGCAGACAACAACGTGATCAATAGAATAGAAGTTAGCCAAACGGGCAATACCTTAACAATTGGTTTGCAGTTAGCATCGATCTTTAACATAGGAACACTGAAAGCTCAGATAACGATGCCTGATCTTCAGGAAATTCATCTTTCTGGCGGAGCGAATGCAAACGTTGCAGGTTTCGTGTTGGCGCATGACTTCTCTGTTAGCGAATCTGGTGGAAGCACGCTTAAGATTGAAGGTCAAGCTAATGGCCTGTCGGCTTCGTGTTCAGGAGGAAGTGGCCTACAGTTGTCTGATTTCAAAGTCGACACTGCAACAATAATTATGAGCGGTGGCAGCACCGGAAACGTCAACGTTAACGGCAGGTTAGACGCTGACTTGAGCGGAGGATCAAGCTTGGTGTATGCAGGTAATCCAACGTTAGGAACTATAATCACCACTGGCTTGTCAACAATTACCCATCAGCCATAGTATCCAACAAAGTGCAACCCATCGGGAGGTGATTTAATGAAGAATTCCACAAGAGCTATAGTCGGTTGCTTAGCCGTAATAGTTGGAGTAACAACGCTGCTGGAACAAGCCGCAATCATCAGTATTAACGATGACATCTTTTACACAGTAATTGGACTTGTTGCAGGAATCTTAATCATAACAGCAGGATATGTGCGAAGTACAAATGGAAAAAGAACAGTGCAAACTTGAACGGCTCGACATCGATAACCATCTTCTTTTTTTTCAAATTCATGTTTTGAGTCTTGCTGTTTCAGACCCTTAATGGTTTAAGCTTCTACAGGGCTCATTCCCGTACGAGTCAGAGTCTTCCAAGGTGTGGAACTCGAGTTGAAGGGGGATCCCAGCCCCATTTTACCAGTAAAAACTGGCAAGTCGCCCGTCACTTTGTTCAAGAACAAACTTTCTTTGATAGGCTTAAAGGAGAACCTGATTGTCTATCCAAGTTTGAAGGCGTAAAAAGAGCATCTTCAAAGAATAATTCTACGTACTCGCTTCTTGATCTTTTCTGTTTTGAAGCCTCTTGGTCTATTTTTTGGAGTATCCGCTTTGAGAGGGCTATGCTTACGGGGTGTTTTCGCATTTGTTGGTTCTCTTGCTAGTTTTTGGGTTGTTAATATTTAACAATTGTTGTTAAGATGTAACAACAGCCTTTTTCTCTAAAAAATTAAATTCTAAATTTGATGGCACTGTGACCGAGAAAAAGACAGCAATTCAGATTCCGGAGGCTTATTTGCCTCTAGTTGCAGATATTCGTCTATTGAAGTCGGATGAGCAGAATCCGAATAAGATGACATTGAAGCAGCAAGAGCAAATTTGGCAAAGTCTTCAGAAATACGGTTGGACCTACCCGATCATAACGAACAAGGATGGGGCAGTAACTTTCTGTGATGACTTTTTGTAATTACCCGAAGTGAGCCGACTATTTATCGTCCGCAGGTAACATGCCACTAAAGGAACAGATTAACATGAAAACCAATATAATTGAGGCGGTAAACCTCACTAAAACTTACAAGAAAACCGTCAAAGCCGTCGACCACATTACTTTTTCAGTGGAAGAAGGCGAACTTTTCGGTTTCATAGGCCCCAACGGCGCGGGAAAAACCACAACAATCAAAATGCTTACCACCTTGGCTTCAGTAACCGATGGGGCGGCTTCAGTGGCAGGGTACGACGTCTGCAAAAACCCAGGCGCCGTCCGCAAAAACATCGGAATAGTACCCCAAGAACTTACGGCTGACGACGAATTGAAAGGCGTTGAAAATCTGCTTCTCTCTGCGAAGCTCCATCACGTTCCAAACGACAAAGCTCGCGAGAAAGCAAAAGAGCTGCTTAAGCTTTTGGAGCTTGAGGGTGCCGCTCAAAGGCAAGTTAAAACCTTTTCAGGTGGCATGCGGAGACGGCTGCAACTTGCAATGGGGCTTATTCATGACCCGAAAATACTGTTTTTGGATGAGCCAACATTGGGGTTGGATATTCAGACTAGGCAGAACATGTGGACATACATTCGAGACCTTAACCACAAAAAAGGTATCACTGTATTTATGACCACGCATTACTTGGAGGAAGCTGACTCTCTATGTGACAGAATCGCAATCATAGACAATGGAGTAATCAAGCTGTTAGGTTCACCTTCAGAACTGAAAGCCAAACTCGGCGGCACCATTTTGACCCTCCAACTCACAGGCAGCGCTGACATATCCAACATCCTAAGCGGAATCCAAGAGGTCACCGAAGTAGCAAAAGAAGGCGAAACCTACAAAATTAAGCTCACAAGAACTGAAACCGCTTTACCAACCATAGTTGAAACCATAACCAAGAAAGGGCTCAAAATTTCGGATATTACTTTGGCTAAACCGACACTGGACCAAGTTTTCCTCCAAATTACTGGCAACACTATGCGAGACGGCGCAACAAACGAAGATTCATTTGGTCAGCGAGTCCTAATTGAGAGGTTGAAGTAAAATGTTCGGCGATACTTTAGCATTAACATCGCGTTCTTTGAAGAAGTGGATTCGCAATCCAGCCGCCATCATGCCTGGATTGTTCATGGCAGTCTTTTGGCTGGCGCTTTTCGGCAGCTCATTTAACCCCGTTAACCTTGTGCCCACGCAAATCGGAGGCACCACGCTCTCGCCAGTCTTAGTTGAGCAGATTAAGTCTGCGATGAATTCAGTGTTCGGTGGAGCTGCCAACTATATAACATTCCTTACGGCAGGCGTAATCTCCTTTATCGTTATAATCAACATGGCATATGGCGGTATCGACATAGTTATTGACAGACAACTAGGCTACCTTAACTCTTTGCTGAGCGCTCCGATATCGAGGGCATCAATATATTTCTCTGGCGTGATACAGAACTTTGTAAAAGCTATGTTCATAGCGGCATTGACGTTCATAGTCGCGGTTCTTCTTCCAAATGGGCTACAATTTGGCGCGGGCTTTGGCATACTTAACTTACTTGGCATCTTCGTAGCTTTCGGGCTCTTGACGTTTGGGTTCGGCTGTCTCTTCACTGCACTTGCTTTCTCAGTGAAAAATGTTGATTCACTGGTTGCTATCGTTAACTTTTTGGCATTTCCCTTAATCTTCATGAGCAGCGCCATATTTCCTCTTGGAACATTTCCATCTTGGCTCAAAGGCATAGCTGAAATTAACCCAATCACAAAAGCTACCGAAACTACCAGGCTGCTCATAGTAAACGGGAACTTGACGGCAGCACAATTGTCGAAGTTAGCTGGAAACATGCTGTACCTTGCCGTTACTGTCGTGGTGCTTGCAGCAATTGGATACCTTATTGCGCGGAAAGCTTTGAAGGCTGAATAAAATGAGACACCACAACGTGATCATAGTAACGCAAAGTGAGCCAACCTTAAAAGCACAGGAGATGTAGCTAGAAACATGTCAGATATCCATGTTCGACGTGGAGAAACCGCTACACTTGACCGGGTCGAAGGCGAACTCAAAATAGGCAACAATGCAAGAATTGAAGCCAGCAACGGCAAAAACGTCGTAATCACTAAGGGCGTCTACCTTGAAGGCAAGGCATATGTAAATTGCGATTTGGAATGCGATTCTTTAGAGTCCAAGACATTTTTGTCGAAGGAAATTACGTTCAAGGTGCTTTCCAACAAGCAACGACTCGAAGTAACAGGTCGAAGTGTCGGAAGGCTTGAAATGAACGGTAACTTGAATGTGCATAAACAGCTCAACGTAAGTCATACGGTGCAAATCCAAGGATCAATCAAGGCTGAAGACATCGATGTGGGCGGAAGAATACAAGCGGACGCCGTCAACTGTAGCAGGATTAGAGTAGGGGGACGCGCAGACATAAAAAATACCCTCGAAGCCTCAAGTGTAGAAGTCGGCGGAAAAATAGTTGCAGGCGTCGTCAAAATTGGCGACCTCAATGTAGGGGGGGAAGCCGAAGTTAACGGCGGCTCCATAACAGGGAACATCCGAGTGAGAGGTAAATTCATCAGCAAATCCCCCTTAGAATTTGGGGAACTGTTAGTCTATGGCAGAGGTTCTCTTCCTGCTAATTGTAAAGGGCATAGGTTATCTACGTTTGGGAAAATCAATATTGACGGCAACATAACCTGCAACTTCATTCAAGTTAGCGGTGTAGTGGAAGTGTTAGGCGATTGTCATGCGGATAGAATAGAGGTTGGCGGCAAATTTGAAGTCTCAGGCTCTCTTTTTGTTGCTGACCGGCTTGAAGGCTTTGGCGCAACCAGCATTGCAGGTAACTTTGATGGCAAGAACTTTCGCTTCGGCGGCAAATTCCAAGCAAACAAGATCACCGTGAGTGAGGAAGCGGACGTCAGCGGCAAAGTCGAAACAAAAGAAGGGTTCAAGGCAAAACAGTTGAACGTGAGAAGCGGCACACAAATCGACGGAGCACTTGTAGGCGAACTGGTGGAGATAGGAAAAAGTCCTGACCTAAGCTATGGGGCATGGGCCCCTATGTTGCCCACTAAATTTTTAACAATAACTGGCGGAAACGTCAAGGTTCAAGATGTCTACGCCCAGGAGGTTCTAATGGGTACAATGTGTAAGGCAGCACGTATCTTCGCTGACACGGTTAATCTGGAGCAAGGGTGCACCGTTGAGCAAGTGATGTATACCAAAGATCTCAAGACCGGCTTCGGCGTTGCTATCTGCCAGCCACCCCAAAAGGTAACAAACTTGCCTCCAGCACCTTTCTGAGGTTTAAACATGAAGCTTAATTGCTAGGAGACAATGTGCACATGAGAGACAGGGAAACAAAGCGCTCAAGAACCGACTTGTATGCTTCAGTCTTAGAAGTCCTAATCCGCTACCCTGAAGGCGGAAAAATCACCCGCATCTCCTACGGCGTAGGCGTTCCCATCGACCGATTAAGAACGATAATCGAAAACCTATGCAACTATGGCTTAGCCAGAAAACTCACCGACGGCGAACAAGTTTACTACTTCGCTACACCACGAGGCTTAGAATTCCTAGACACTTATTGGAAAATGAGAGGCTTCTTTGAAATCTTCGGCGACAAACAACCATAAACTCTAAGGCTCAACGAATTAAGAGTCAAAAAGACCTATTTTACAAACCAAAACGACCTAAGGCATTCTAACGCCCTTGTTTCTCACGTCACTCAATGCTAAGTAGCTTGAGCATAAGGTACAGTTCATGCCACATGGAGCAACAAGCTTAGGATTAGTCTCGTAGACAATCAATGCTTTGCCCTTGGGTTGACACCCCTTTCACTTTAGGTGTACTGCCTAAATGGTAAAGCTTTATTCCTATCAAGAGATGCCAAATCATCAAAAACAAGCCTGCGGAAGCTATGCAAATCACACCCAACAGATAGACTTCCGCTTGTGGCACAAAGGTTAATCCGACGAGGTATGCCAGGTCGAAGGCGCTTGCCACAATACCAATATAAGCAGTTATTTTGCTGAAAATGATGCTCTTTAACATAACGGCGGACATTAACATGCCTGCCATAGCCACTAGCAGCAAACTGAGGTAAAAGCCTGCGCCCTGGTAGACTGCGCCTGAGTTGTAGCCGTTGGCAAGCACTGCCTGCCCCGCTGCCAGTAGCGTCGACCTCTGTGCATCGGTTGTTGCAGTGGCGTATTGATTGCTGAGAGAGAGCATTAGGAGAGCCGAGTTGGATACAATATAGATTCCAATTCCAAGTAAGCTAAAAGTGAAGGCAAGCAAGGTGCAGCTTTTGTTGACCAGTCTGAGAGCGACGAAGACGGCAAGAAACATTATGCCAACCAGAGCATAGTTTGTGATGTCAAAAACGTTAAGTAAAGTCAGTCCCAAAAGAGGGTTGTTTCGAAGCAACGTGAACCAGCCAGCCACTGAACTATGCGGTGCAATCCCAGTTAATAATGGAATTTCCGCTACCCCCAAGTTTCTTCTGAAAACCAATGCAGCAATCAAAGCAGCTATTGTGCCAACTCGATATAGGCTTTTCCATGATGCGTCAGCTGTTTGAGAGCTTTTCGCCTTTTCGTTAAAAATCATCGATGTTTTAGTCATGGGCTACCGCTTCGCTTTTGTTTTGTTCGGTTGATTTTTGGATTTCATCTTCTTTGAGGTCAATTCGAAGGACGCCGTTTTTACCTTTGACTTCTAGGATCAAGCCTTCTTTGAAAGTGGCTTGCACTAGTTCGCCTATTGTGCCTTCGACAAGTACGGCGTCGCTGGAGCCGTTGGTTAAGGTAATATTGTTGAGGTTTCTCTTCGACTTGAGTTCAAAAGAGAAGACTCGTTCTTTATCGTTTGTTTTGCTTTCCATTCTAACTGCCTCATATCATTGAGAAGGCCGTGATTGTAATTAGTTTTATTTGATGCCGATGCTTAGAAGTAAGTAGCGGTTCTAAGACTTTAGCAGCAGTGATAATAAAATGGGGAATGAATCAGAAATGTCGAAGTTGTTTTTTGAGCTTGCAAGCGAGAGCAGGCTCAGCATACTGCACGAACTCCAGAAGGAAAATCTGAAAATGCAGGAAATTTCCCGCCGACTAGACGTGACACCGACAGAGGCTTTCAGGCAGCTGGAACGACTGACCTCAGCTTCACTGGTTCAAAGGATGTCTGACGGCACATTTGCTCTTGCAGAGTATGGCAAACTGATCCTTCAGATTTCAACTTCATTAGATTTTATATCAAGGCACAAAGAATATTTTTCGACGCATGATTTGATTCGGCTTCCAAGCCAATTTATCAACAGGCTAGGAGAGCTTTCAAAAACAGAATTAGAAATGGACGTAATAACGAGCCTCAATAAGGGTACTCAAGCGTTGACTGAAGCTGAAAAGTATGCGTGGGGGATAGGCGAAGGTTCTATTCCAGCACAAATGATTTCGGTAATGAATCAACGGGTTCAGCTGGGAATTGAAGTTAAGATGCTGGTTTTAGAAGAACGCCTTCCAACTGATCCAAGCATACCTGTAATGCCTAAAAACGTTGAGTTAAAAGGCTTATCGGACCTTCCAGCAATAGCCGTCCTAACTGAGAAAGTGGCTGGCATATGCTTCCGCCAAATCGGAGGCAGGATTGACTATGCTGGGTTCTTCGGCACTGACTCCATATTCCACAACTGGGTTAAAGACTTTTCCTTTACTATTGGGAAAAAGGAAAGCGAGCTTAACGCAAATCCTAAGGATTCGCTTAATAGTTTAAGCGCATCCCACCGACCCGATATTGGGTCCGCCGCTGTTTGGGGTTGGCGCGCTAGGAGAAATGGAAATGTTCGTTTAGGCAGACGCTAACCGAACCTTTAAACTCACACACTGCCGGATGCAGGCAAGTTCCAAATTTATCTTTTTGTTATTGTTGTCACCGGTTTTGCCGCAGTGCAAATACGCCACCTATTAGCAAAAAAACAAACGGTAATAATCCGGGATAGCCCATGCTATCAATGACAAGACACTCGCAATTACCATCAAAATACCCTAACCGCTAGTCGATCTGCAGTCAGAGGTTCTTGTTTAAGATTTTTTCTATTAGGGGAAAACATGGAACACCTAATCTCTGAAGAAGAGTTGATTGAGCAGCTGAAGCCTAACTGTGAAACCATAAGCAAAAACGTTGCGGGCCTATTCATAAAACCGAAAAGCAGTTTGGCGCCTGGGCGTCTAGTGGCGATGCTTAAGAAGTTGGAGAAGCTTGGTGCCACCTATTCGTCGTCGACCAACACGTTTTTGCTGCCGAAAATTGAGGAAGCAAAAAAAACAGAGACGCCTACCCCAGTAGCGGTAGAAAAAGACTTAGTGGAAGAGGCTTTTCTGAAGCTCAGAAACTACTTTAAAGGAGTGAAAACTCCGTTTTCGGAAATTGAGAGCACAGTAGCTTTCTTAATGAAACAAGGCTTTAGCCGAGTCGCAATAGCTGAAAGAGCGGAGGCAGCCGTCTCAACTGTCTACAAATTTTCGCCAGCTAAGAATTCTGAGGCTAAAAAAACTGATTCTGAATTCTGAGGTTAAGAATGACTTGTTCAACACTTTACTAAGCACAGCATAGCAGAACAAGTTTCTAAACGAGCTTGCAAGAGACCCAGCTGCTGGCATGACCTGCCGAGGTTTGAAGAATCGCCAAGGTAGGAGATCTTCAACGTTAAATCGAAGACCACTTCTCTCTAACTGGCTTTCGTGCTTTCCTCTCAGACGGTTTCTTCCAGTGTAAGGCGAAAGCTAAAACGGAAATCATTGAGTACTTCATGGGTCACAATTTAACTGCAGATCTGCACCAACAAGAGACGAAAACTGGACAGCCAATACGAGTACGAATACGCCTTGACCTTCAAGAACTACCAAAGTTTTCTCTAAAACGGCTGGATCGCACGTTCCATTAAGGAATTTTTAAGCTTTTTTTAAAAACTGGGAATAAATATACGAGTTTCAAGAGGTTCGTTTAGCTATCAACTAACCGAACCGTTTTACCATGAATAAAAGGGGAAGGGGAGCAAAATATATTTTTTGCACGCGAGAAAAACTGCCCTTTGACCGCACTAGTATAGTAGAATTATGATTTGATACTCCACTATGCTGCTATAGAAATATATTTCTACTTTTTCGCCCAAGTTCCCAACTTAACTAGTCCAGCCAAGGCTCCTCTTCCTCTTTCTCTTCAGCTAACTCCAAAACATAATCGTCATTGGGCTCATCCTCACCAGGTTCGGGTTCTTCAGGTTCTTCAGCCTCATCTTCTTCTTTTTCCTCACCAGCACCTTCTTCCTCTTCTTCAGATTCAGGCGCTTCCAATACGCTCTGTTTGTTGTTGGCCTTTACTTCTGGCTCCTGGCCTTCTGCCTCTTCAGCTACTTGCTTAATCTCTGCAGACTCCGTAGGCTGCGCTTCTATCTGTGGTGCTTCTGTCTCTGGCGTCTCAGGCGTTTGTGTTGGATCAGCAGTATATTTCTGTGCCCTCAATTCTGCTAATCTACTTAGAACTTTACAGTATTCAATGTGCAATTCAGCATAGCCTATGAATAGCTGAAAGTCTCCAAGATCCGCCCGGATCTTTCCCGCGTTAAAATCAGTAACCATCATAGCAATTGCTTTCTTTGCCTTATCGGGATAGCGTTTAAAGCTAATATTATAAGGGCTGTGTTGTGAGAGGTGAACTAAGTGATCTAAAACCTCATGTTGCTCAAGGATTCTCTTGGCATCGTCCTCTTCCTTAATGAGCGATTTAAGCCGTGTCTGAAGTTCATTAATGTCTTCATTGTTATCTATCACCGGTTTGCCTTCCAAGTTGGCCACGTCTTGCCGAATCAGCTCTACTATTCTCGGCCCAGCCTTCTTACCAAGTTTTTCCTTCACAATGGTCTGATATCGTTTGTACTCCTCTTTTGCAATGTAAATAGTTGTCGCTTGACCCTGCTGAACCATACCTGCTCACCTAATAGAAAAAATGTATTTTTTTATGGTAAACTCTAAAGGCGGAGACTATTACTTTCTCAGATTGCACGATACTTGGAAACAAAAAGTTGGTGGACGAGTGTCACATTGACATTGGATACGTTGATGAAAAGTTTATTGAAGAGTGGAACGTTCCTGATACGACTCACTTAATGCTGGACAAGAATTATGCTCCAGACTTCGTCAACTTCGTCAAGAAAAAACACGTATTAGAACAGATCCATTGCTCTTCCGTCTCTTCTCGAACACAATTTTTCAGGCATATGCTCGCTCAAAGCTCACTTCACTGCTTGGCGAGTTAACAGCGGAAACAAGCAAGATGCAAACCTACCAAGACGCCATAAACGCCCTTCTAAACGAATCAGTCATGCTTCCGCCAGAGCTGATAACTCAAACTCAAAATTTCATAGAAGAACACAAGCAAATGGGCTACACCACCAAAGAAGAATTTGTACGCGACGCCATACGCTTCAGACTAACCTGGCTCAAAGGCGACAACCAATGCCTCGAAATCCCCAAAGACCAGTTCGAGAAATTAAACGAAGCTTAGGCATGTCCATTTCTTCTTCCACAGCCAGAACAGTTCATAAACAGCCAAATAAACGAGATTGTAGAAAAGTACGAAGAATACAAAAAGAGCAAAAGGAAATAGCTAAAAGAGAAGCGGCCTGCTTTAGTTTAAGTCGTATTCTTTCCATGTAAGATAGTGCGCGAGCTATTGTCGCTGGGATTCCTTAAACATAATTGTTTGTTTTTCATCTGGAAATTTCCACCTAAGTATATCTTCAATTCCGATTATTTTGGTAGAAAATGCTGCATTAGTTATGTTTATTTTTGTATGTATTTTTGACAATTATCAATTCCTAACAAAAACAAAGCAAACGGGTTTTTTACAACTCAAGGATTTGCTTCCATCTAAGGGCTTCTTCTGTTCCAAAGGTGCTGAAAACATCTTCAAATCGGACAATTTCGCGAAAGACATCAGTTTCATACTCTTGTATAAATTGGTGGAGTACTTCATTGGGTGCTATGTTTTTATGTTTGGTTAGCTCAAGCAATGCACTCGTGATGTTTTGCTCTCTCTCCAAGATAAATTCACTGAGTTTTTCGTATGTAGTGGTTTGACGGATTCTTTCAATTCTTTTGAGACAACTGAAGGCGCCTTCAAGTAAACTCAGGTTTATTGCATCTGTTCGCAAATCGTAATATCGAATAATAGACATTGCCTCGACCGATGAAGCCATCACCCACATTGCTTCTTTGATATATCTTTCAAATTTTTGGTTCTGTTCATCCAATTCCTTAACAAGGGTGTTAATACGATTGTTAATATTCACATTTTCGTCTTCTAATTTCTTTATTCGTTCCTCAGAATTATCTCTCACTTTAGTTTCCTGCATATTTTCACCTAGCATGATTCTTCTTTAAAATTACCGCTGCTTGAATACGCAGGACGTAATTTCCAATTCAGCTTTTCCTCGGAAGTGATATAAATAATTTGTTATGGAAAGGCTCTCGGAGTTATTTCGGCACGACGATACAATAAATAATTAAGCCTACTCTTCAGCGTCCTCTTTTATGCGCCAAATATATCCGCACTTTGAGCAGAAATAGTTTCTTTCAGCGTCAATCGAATCACACACACCCATATCATGGATCTTTGGATTACCGCACTTAGGACATTCCACTGTCATTTTGCCGTCCCCCAACAACTTTTTGTCCTTCTCTTTTCACGACAGTTCTATAAATAATTTACCAAACAAGAAATCTCTTGAAAGCTTATATAGAAAACGGTAATAAATAGTGCTTTGATAATAAGGGTCATGGGCTTGACAATAGACTTTAGTACATTGTTTGATCACCAACCCAATTCGATTCATGACAAATTCCTCTCACGTCTATTTGGCATATTTTCTGAAGAAATTGTTAAGATTTGGGCCTCCGAAAAGACTCTTGCCCCCTATGTAAATGAGGGAAGACCAACTTTAAGGATGAAAGATAAACGTCACTATACGTTTGATTTTACGTTAAAAGATAAGAAAACCAGAAAAAACTATGTCAGCGAGCAAAAGTGTTGGTTCGAGTATTTGAACTACAAATATTTCACTCTTGAAAAAACTGACCAAGTTGATTATTTAACGAGTTCTGATAGTCCTAACAGTTTCGATAGGTTTTTGGAGTTGGGAAAAGACCCTAGCAAATACCCGGTTTATGTTGACGGGGAGAAGACAGACATTGCAGGCATTGTCTTAATCTGGGGAAAAGTGAGTGACAAGGGTAGAACTGCGGTAAAAAGGCATTATAACCTCCATGATCTTCTTTCTTTAGAAGCTATAGTAAACGATTTAGTTAGCTGGGAAACGCCAGAATTTCGCTCTTGGACTTTAGAAAAAAGGAGATGGTGTAATCAGCTTTTTGAAGGAATCTGTTCAAAAGAATGACTACTAAGAGCTAATTGGTGGCATCTTCTATAGGAAAAGGCTCTTAATTGTTTAATTCGCAAGGCGGTATTCTTTCCCCTGTTCAATTGTTTGCACACAGTTGCAGTATTTTTTGAAAAGCTGCTGATTTTCTGTATGCACTGGAAACGTCATCTTGGGCTTAATTTCGTTGACTGTATCAACCAACTGGTCTTTGCTCATATGCCCTGAAGCATGAACTTGATTGAAGTGCATTTTAAAGTGGTCAAGCCAGTTGTGCATGACTTGGTCTTCTATGTCTTCTTCGCTGAATGGTTCGCTCATGCTGTGTATGAATTCGCTGCCTGCTTTAGGTTTTATGTCGATTAGTTCAGCAAACTGGTTGAAGTCCAAGTCCATTATGAGTTTGCTTTGATTCTTGTGAACATATTTGCTGTCGACCATTTTGTCCATGAATTTGCGTTCCCAAAGGTAATAATCCTTTTCGGCGTAAGTGCCAGAATCCTTTTTCTTGTAATACACACGGATATTGTCATCTTTAAGCGGGTTTGGAACTTTTAGATGCTCGTCTCCCTGCAGTTTCATTAGGAGATAAGCAGTTTTAGGTGTAATTACCATTTTTCTGTTGTTCTTTTTTGCCACTTTAAAGAAGCTGTTGAACCTGTCAATGTCTCGGCTGGCTCGCATAGTGAAAACTGCTTTATCCGTTGAAGCCACGATTTTGTCACTGATTTGTTTCACTTGTGGTTCAGAGTAGTTTTGTCGCGTTTCTTTAACTGCCATTCGGGTGCCTTCACAAATCAAGGCGATTGGCTCAACTTCTTTTGCTTTTTCAAGAAAGTTTTCTGTGAGGTCTTTTCGTGGACCATGCCTTCTTAGGTCTCCAGTATAAACCACTGCTCCTTCAGAGGTGTGAATGATGAAGCCATATGCTGCTGGAATCGAGTGGTCAACTGATATCGGTTCAACAGTTAAGCTGTCGGTTTTGATTTTGTGCCCCGTTCTAAACTTGTTGCAAGGATGCTCACCGAACTTGGAGAAGGAACTTGTTTCTTCCATAGATTCCATGAACAGCTTGGTTCCAACACCCATACAAACTGGAATTTTAGGGTCTAAGAAAGGGATGTGTTCCACGTGGTCAAAATGTGCATGTGAAAGGAACACGCAATCTATTTCAGGTTCAGCATATGCAAGGCTTGTTGTTGCAAGCATTTCTTTAGAATAAAGACCCCTTATCTTTGGAAGAAGACCAAACTCAAAGTAGTCTCCAAGACCGTTAACTTTTACTCTTGCATCGAGCCAACCAGTGAAGTATTCTTCACCAAAAGCGAAGGACTGCCCAAAATCAAGAAAGATTTTGGTACCTTTATCCTCCAATAGAATTTTGTTGCCGCCGATCTCATTAACGCCACCGTAAAAAATCAGCTTAACCATACTCAAGCCAGCACTTCTTTCTCAGTGGTCTTGATATTAAACTTCATCGGCTAGCTTGACAGAGTGTCACAATTTTTCAGGAGGCATCCATACGGGTTTGCCGTCCACTATCTCGCGTTCAGAAGGTGAGGGGCAGGGTAAGCCTAACGCTTCAAACACTCCCGTCTCGGTTTCTCCAGCGATTGCGCTGTCGTCTTTGATTAGGCCTTCGCTGTACTTGATTCTCATCCCTTTTGAAATGGCGCATCCTGCAAGCCACACGTTATGTTCCGCTGAACCGGTGCGGACAAGCAGAAGAATGCCAAATGTTTCGGGTTTTGCGCGGTAGAAGTCCACTTGGAAAAGACCATTTGGGCAGGGTAAGAGTGCTTTTATGACGCTGTTGCCTTGGCAGTTAGGCTTTGCCTTCATGCGTTTCAGTTCTTCACTTATCTTTTGCCATTCAAAATCGCCTTTTGTGGTAACTACAAAATCGATGTCATGCACTACAGGTCTCTGCCGCCTGATGCTACCAGCGATCTCTATCTTGACACAGTGACTACAAACAACATTCTTTACTTGGTTCGCTATTTTTTCAGCATCTTTTAGGTCAAGCTCTGCTAGCACAGGAACTTCGGGTTCGGGAAAAAGCGTGGATTGTTTCTTCATCATCTTCACATTTCTTCAGTTGTAACGTGAACTTTATAGTTTGCTTTTCATCTCCCCTTGAGGTTGAGCGCAGATTTTTTGCCAAAGCCCATCGTTTAGCTTGTACTCGAGTTCCCGCAACTTCTTCTGTTGAGCCAGCATAATAGACATCACCATAGGCTCGAAGACTATGGGGTTAGTGGCGCAGCTGCTTTCTGAAGCGTAGGTTCTGCACATGTCCATGAGCTAGTCAAAGGCTTCCCGATCAGGCTTTCGCAAAGCATAAGCGAAGCCACTCCACCGGCTAATTTCTCCCTCCAAAGCAATCCTAAAGGATTCAGCAGTCTTACCCATTCTTGCAAGCCTCCACAGAATTCCTAACGTGCGTTACGTGAGATAGGACGAAGTCTTGTTCTGCGATTGCGTTGTGGATTAGGTCTTGGATGGCAGCGTTCAAGTTGCCGTTGAAGTAGGGTCTAACGATTTTTTCCGCAAACTCGGTTAGGAGTGAGGCTGGAACATTATGGAATGTTAAATCCATCAAGAGGTCTTCTTCTGTGGCTAGTACTGCTGTTTTTTTCATAGGCAATCACTTGGAGGTCAATCCTATCGCCTAAACCGTTTAAAAAGCAAGTGAAGAAACTACATTGCGGAGCAGTGGAGGGGGCAGTAAAAGTGAATTTCTAACAAATCGGTGGTTGAATGTTAAGTTAATGCGATTGGCACGTTTTTGGTGTTAATTAAAATCTAAGTTTAAGGCTTAAGGTTCATTCTCTGGATTATCCGGGTCATCAGAAATAGGCCATTCATCCTCCTCTTCACCCGGTTCTTCTTCAAACGTGTTTCCAACCTCCCACAATATCGTTTCTTTTAGTGATTCGAGAATATCAAACAATTCTTCTCTCGTCAAACTCGTTACATCTTTTGTGGCGGCTCTAATTATTTTCTCGCGAGCGCTTAAACGGAGGTAAACTAAGGCTTGGTTCTAATAATGTTCTCTAATGTAATTGTATGCTTTGTCGAAGAGTTCTTGTTCTTTGTGCAGCTGATATTTTAGTAGAGTTTTTCTTAGTGCTTTTTGGATTTCTCTTTCTCCCGCTATGGTCCATTGCCAACCTTCGAATCTTGTGACTTTGACTACATCGTCAATATCTTCTACGATTTGTTTTATGATGACGGGTGTTTTTTCTACTTTTGCTTCTTCAAAAAGTTTAGTTAGCGCCTCTTTTGAGTTGTCAACGGGTTCAGCTTTGGTTTCTCGCTCTAAAGCAACGGTATCTCTAGCTAATTTCAAAAGTTCCTTCAGAAACTCGAGACTCGTTATCGCGTTTCGGTAGTGTTTGTCTTTGAGTTCTTCGAGTTTCTTTCCAAGTTCAATGAATCTTGGGTCGTCTGGGTGTTTGTAGAGTCTATAGATTATTTTCAGTTCCACTTCCTTTGCTTTTCTTTTTGTGTTTCCGCCGCTTATTTGCTCGAGAATGTGCTCGTCCATGACCAGTGTGTCTAGATCGTCTCGAATTGCTTGGACTGTGACATTATCGTGGATTAGTTTGAGTGTTTTTTCTCCTAGCGCGTGCCATAAGAGTTTTCCTCTGCCGCTGGGCGGTCTGATTGATTCGTAGACTTGTGTGAGCCACTTGTAGTCCTTCTCAAATGCTTTCAGCATCGGGTCTGGGGATATTGCTTCCCAATGTTGGCTGAGGTATGAGTAGTCTGCGGCGAACTTGTCTCGTATTTCGTCGTTTGGTAAGCAGTCTTGTGCTGCTAGTAGTCCTTCGTATCCTTCTACGGTTCTATCTATATTTTTGAAGTGGTCGAGGCACATGGCCATTGCGTGGGGGAGTTCTGCTTTTATTTGGTCTATGTTTGATACTATTTGTTGCATTTCTTTCAAATCGAAGTCGAGGGCTTGGGCGACATTGTCGAAGACACCGATATAGTCTACGATTAGGCCTCGGTATTTACCAGGGTAGGGTCTGTTTACTCTACATATGGCCTGTAGTAATGTGTGGTCTTTCATTGGTTTGTCTAGGTACATGACTTTGTTTATCGGAGCGTCAAATCCTGTTAGAAGTTTTGCGGTGACAATGAGTAGTTTTAGGGGGTCTTTCTTGTCTCTGAATCTGTTCAGTAGTTTGGCTTCTTCATCCTCGGTCATACCGTATTTCTTTAACCATTCAAGCTCGCTGGAGGCGACAGTCATGTCAACTGCGGTTTCTTCAGGCGCCATATGTTTGTCGAGTTCTTGTTTGTATAAGTCGCATGCTTCTCTGTCATACACGACTACTTGGCCTTTGAATCCGTTCGGTTCAATTTTTTCTTTGAAGTGCTTGGCGATGTCTGCACATACTTTTTGTATTCGATCTTGTGATTTAACCAAATGGCCGAACTTGGCTGCTTCTCTTGTTAGTATTATTCCGTCTTTGTCTTCGTACCCTATACCGTCTTCTTGAAGCACGCGTTTGTATTCTTTTTCAAGTTCTTCCTTGTTGATGTGGAGTTCTACTAATCTAGGTTCGAAATCTATTGGAATAGTGGCTTCATCTTCAATAGATTGTTTGAATGTGTACCTGCTGAGGTAGCCGTTTTCGTCCTCTTTTGCCCCGAAAGCTAAAAACGTGTTTCTATCTCTCAGGTTAATTGGTGTTCCAGTGAATCCAAATAGGAACGCATTAGGAAGTGCAGCCCTCATTTTAATTCCCAAGTCGCCTTCCTGGGTTCTATGAGCCTCATCTACGAGGACAATAATGTTATCTCTCTCGTTTAGAACCCCTTCAGCTTCTCCAAACTTTTGGATCGTTGTTATGATTATTTTTCTAGTATCTTGAGCTAACAATCTCCGCAGCTCTTCCCTTGTCTCAGCAATAACAGTGTTGGGAACGTCTGTTGCATAAAAAGTGGCTCCAATTTGCGAATTCAAATCGACCCTGTCAACTACAACAAGAACTGTAGGACTCTTGAGTTTAGGCTCCTTTCTTAGCTGTTGGGCTGCATATACCATTAGGATGGATTTTCCTGAGCCTTGAAAATGCCAAACCAACCCCTTCTTAATCTTGCCGTCTAAGACTCTTTCAACAATTTGTTTCGTTGCTTCGTACTGCTGATACCGGCAAAGCACTTTGATTTTTTGGCCGCCCTTCTCGGTGCTAAAGACGGTAAAGTTCTTTAAAATTTCAAGTACCGCGTTGGGATTAAGCATAAGCTCGGTTGCCTTTTTAACTTCGTCAAGATGCGATGACTGATGTGTCGTCTTCCAAGGCTGCCATTTCAGCAACGTAAGTTTAACGGAACCAGCGCGGTAGCTTTTTCCTTCAGTAGCAAAAATGAAAACATTAGGAACAAACAACTGAGGAATAGAATTCTGATACTCTTCCAACTGAGCAGCGCCATCAAACCATGAAATAGCCGGCCTAACGGGAGTCTTAGCTTCCCCAATTACCAATGGAATACCATTGACCAGAAGAACAAGGTCAGCTCTCCTACTCTGACCAGCAATAAACTTGAACTGAGTAGTAACCAGAAACTCATTTCTCGACGAATCTTCATAATCAATCAAATTAACAGAAACGTGCTCACCATGTTCCCCAAAAGGCATTGTTTTCTCGTTCTTTAGCCATTTAGAGAATTCTTCATTGGCTTTAACAAGTCCAGAACCCTTTGCGGAAAGAATAATGGCTCTCAATCGATAGAGAACTTCTTCAGCTTTGACGGGGTCTGCTTTTATATCGGGATTTAATCTCAAAAGAGCATCCTTAACAGATTCCTCCAGCAATACATCTGACTCTTGCCGTTTTAACTCATAAGAAGGAACAAATATCCAACCCAAAGGAACAAGCAAATCTCTAATGTAATTCTCAACAGTATTCTGCTCAGAAAAAGTCAATTCGCATCCTCCGCATACATAGACAACTCTCCAGACAAAAAGGAATTAGTGAGCTTTTTCTTGAGCATTTCTATTTTTGTTAGATGCTCTCTGAAGATATTCTCTGACCTTTCGGTCTTTCTCAGCAGCGATGCTATTCTTACTTGTTCATGCGGTGTTGGTATTCCCACAGTTTTTTCATACACATCTTTCCTATTCAGTCCTGGAACGGCCCCTTTCTGACTTAGTTCAACGAGATTCAGTGATTTTAGCAAATAGAAAGCAAAATCCATATTCGTGCCCTTTTTCGTCTTCACGAAATAAGAGGTGTCGATTGGCCAACAATCTTCTTCAACCCAGATAATCTGCCCGCTTCCTCCTTTCCTTCCAACTACTATTGTAGGCCCTTTAGTAGTATAGTTGTTATGATAGCCCACAATTCCATTGGAACCTACAACTGGATATTCTCCGCCTTCACGTTTTTCTTCCGGCAACCCTTGGCCATATTCAAGAGACAGTGAGTCCCCAACTTTCATCAGTTCCCACTCTTCTGGTATGTCTCCTATCTCAGTTTCCTTGAATTTCTTATGGCCAATGCCTTTTGTTAGTAATTCTTCAAGCAGACCTTTCTTGAGCTTTTCAGCAACTTGGATAAGTTGTTCTAATTTTTCTACGTTAGATTCAATACCCCACAGAATTTCCGCAATCTTTCTTTGCTCATTCTTACTTGGTAGCCAAAACTCTTGTGCTGAGAGGGTTTTCCACTTGATTGTTGGAGACAAAGAGCCTTCCGAAATAGCAAAAGCTGTCTTCCAAAACTGAGACGAATACATAAACCAAGGAAGAAACTCGGGAAGAACCTTTTCTTCTTTTGGCCTCAGAACCATGGAGTGAGCCGAAACGACAGCATCTCTACCGGTTACAGCTAATTTTCTCAAGTAAGCCCGTCTTTTACCAAAAATTATGTCGCCGTTCTTACACAAAAATTTTGTAGCTTCGACTTCATCAGGCGAACCATATCTTTTGATTCTAATCTCATCTGTTTCTAAATGTTCCAGTCCGATGTAATCCTTCAGACCTGATGTTTTTGGGTCATCTATCCGGTCTGTAACGTTTTTTGCTATATCTCCAAATCTGACTTTTTCCCATCCAAGTGGTACTTTGCTCAGTTCACTTATCATTTGAGCACTTCCGCCAAATGAGTTTTCAAATCAATAACCGAAGATTTCAATGAAATTGAGCTTTCACTCCATTCTTTTATAAGAGCTTCACGGTCTTCTTGAATAACACCTGTATCCCATTTCTCAACGTAATATGGAACATTGAGACTATAATTTTTCTCTCTAATTTCTTGGAGAGATACCACCCGTGATTTACATTGGATATCTTTGAATTCACAATAGAGATTGAAAAGATTCTTGATGTTATCATTGGATAGAAAGGCCATTGCATTTTGGTATATGACCTCATCGACGCCGTTTATGAAAAGAATTTTCTTCTTCTTTTCAGAAGCTTTTTTCTTTCGGCACACAACAATACAACTTTCCATCGGCGAATTATAGAATAATTGTGGACCTAATCCGATTACAGCATCTATTAGGTCATCTTCGATTAGCTTTTTTCTTATTTCCTGTTCTGAGTCTCTAAAGAGGATTCCATGTGGCCATAATATTGCACATCTTCCTGTATTGTCTTTGAGAGAGCAGATAATGTGTTGGAAAAAGGCATAATCAGCAGCTCCTTGTGGTGGCGTGCCATAGATATTTCTTCCCCACGGGTCATTTTTCCAGGATTCCCTGTCCCACTTCTTCATGGAATAAGGCGGGTTTGCAATACATATGTCGAATTGCTTAACTCGACCGCCTTCAATGAATGCGGGTCTTTTCAGGGTATCCCCTTGTATGATTTCGAAATCTTGAACTCCATGAATAAACATGTTCATTCGGGCAATGGATGATGTGATTATGTTTATTTCTTGGCCATACAGTTTGAGTGCTCGGTATTCTTTTCCTCTTTCTTGAACCAGCAATCTTGCGTTGAGAAGCATTCCTCCAGAGCCGCAGGTTGGGTCATAGATTGAATCGCCAGGTTGAGGGTCCACAATTAGGGTCATCAGCCTCACAACTGTTCGGTTTGTGTAGAATTCTGCAGCGCTATGTCCACTGTCATCGGCAAACTTTTTTATCAAATACTCATAGGCGTTTCCGAATTCATCTTGTGGCACATTTTTTGTCGTTAGGTTAATCGATGAAAAATGTTCAATTAAATCAGTCAGAATCCTATCTGATAGACGGTCTTTGTTTGTCCAATTGGTATCACCGAAAATTCCGGATAATTTGTCAATATTTGCTTTCTCTATACTCATCATTGCTGTTCTGATAACTTGACCAACATTAGATGTTGTTTTTCTCACATCTTTCCAATGGGAGTCATCAGGAATCTGGAACAAGTGGTTCTCGCTGAACCTGGCAGATTCTTCATCACCGTAGGTTTGCAGAGCTTCTTTATACTCTTCATCGTAGACGTCGGATAGTCGTTTGAAAAACATTAGTGGGAAAATTATGCTCTTGTAGTCTCCCGGGTCAATAACTCCTCTGAGCAAATTAGCCGCTCCCCAGAGGTAGCTCTCAAGTTCCTGTTGAGTCATGGTCAAAGCAGCTTTACCTCCTTTAGGAGCATGCGCATTTTGTCTTCTGATTTCACAAATTCATCATACGCCGCTTCCAGCTCTTCCAATGTGGCTTTCAAATCAATCTTTTCAACTGCTCTTGGTTTCTTTACGTATCGTGAAATGTTAAGGTTATATTCATTTTCCTTGATTTCATCTGTGCAAACGATTTTTGACTGCCCCTCAACGTTAGAATATTTTTCGTACAAATCAATAACAGTTTTTGCATGTTCGTTTAGGAAGAAGTTCTGGGCTCTTCCTTTCTGGTAAAGTTCAGAAGCATCAATGAACAAAACTTTGTTCTTCTTCGGGGGTTCTTTTCTTGCTCTGAAAACCATTATGCAAGCACTTATTCCAGTTCCATAGAACAAGTTAGGTCCCAGGCCTATTACACAATCAAGCAAGTCAGCGTCAATAAGATGCTTTCTGATTCTTGATTCAACGCCACTTCTAAACAAAGCACCATGCGGAAGAACAATTCCCATTCGCCCAGTAATCGGGGCCATAGAAGCAATCATGTGTTGAACCCAGGCAAAATCACCGTAGCTTTTTGGTGGAACCCCTGCAAAATTTCTTCCAAATGGGTCATTTGCCCAGTTTTCAAATCCCCAATTCTTTAGCGAAAAAGGCGGATTTGCAATAACTACGTCAAACTTTGAAAGTTGGTCGTTTTCTCTAAACACAGGACGTCTTAATGTATCTTCCTTTTCAATCCTAAAATCTTCCACGCCGTGCAGGAGCAAGTTTATTCTTGATATAGAGGACGTTGTCAGATTTTTTTCTTGACCAAAGAGTTTGAGTTTCCTAAAATCGCCCTTGTGGTCTTTGACATATTGATAGGCTTCAAGCAGCATGCCTCCTGAGCCGCATGCGGGGTCATATATTGACTCGGTTTCTTTGGGTTTAAGGATGCTTCCCATTAGGTGAACTATTGCTCTTGGTGTGTAGAATTCTCCTGCTTTCCGATTGGACATGTCAGCAAATTTTTTGATTAAGAACTCGTAAGCTTGACCAAGCATATCAGGAGGAATTTTAGAGTTAGGCAAAACCTTTGAGGAAAAATGCTCAATTAGATTAATCAGCAACTCATCGGATAATCGGTCTTTGTTTGTCCAAAGCACATCTCCAAAAATCCCGTATAGTCTTTCGGGATTGGCTTTTTCTATTTCTCTAAAAGCAAACTGAATTGCCTGACCCACATTCTCTGTCTTTTCTCTAACATCTTTCCAATGGGCACCTTCAGGTATGGAGAATTTATGTTGCTCCGGAAAGTTTGTATACTCTTCATCTCCACCTGACTCTAAAAGCGCAGCAGCGTATTCCTCATCATAAACGTCGGAGATTCTCTTGAAGAAGAGAAGTGGAAAAATGTAAGACTTGAAATCAGCCTTGTCAACTGGTCCTCGAAGAATATTGGCAGCACCCCAAAGGTATTGTTCCAGTTCTGAAAGGCTAATTTCACCGTTAGCTACTTTTCTTGACGGCTCTAAATTGACGTCTTGGTTGACGTCTTGGTTATTGAAGAATTGTAAAGATTTCTGCGCTTTGTCTTCATGTTTTTTTGCCATCAACTAACCACACTGCAAGATGAGCGGTATCTGTATATGATTTACAGTTAAAACGGTTTTCCATTTTCCAACTAAACAGTCCTATTTTGTTTTGGGGTTTATTAGCTTTGAAAAATACTTATTTGTAGAAAAGATAGTATTATTTGGGGATTGGTTATTGTTAAGCGTTAACGACATTTGGGACCAATTGACAAAAGAATCTGAACCCGACCAGATTAGAAGAATAGTCCTGCAGTTGGTCCAAGCTGCACAAGACTACATGGATAGCATCGTTGAGATCGCTGTCCAAAGAATTAGGATAGGGGACTTTGATGGAAATAATTGGTCAACTGCTGCATTTTCAGTTCTGGAAAGCTATAATTGGCCTGAAAAACCAGGCCTGATTCTAAAAGCTTTAGTTGATCATGACCCTGAAAATGGCGCATACTTGAATAATTTTGCGATATTTTTGGAAGTTCGTGGTCAATTAGGTGATGCTATTGAATATTATGCCCGTGCTTACGCTACTGATTATAAGATCCACGGCCATGATAAAGCTTCAACTTTTCCAGCCTGGACTAACCTTCACCGAATAGCCTCCGGCATAAAAAAGGGTTGAGAAGACTATAGAGGGAGCATTATGTCTGGTCCTGAAGCTAATTTATCTGCAAACGTTACAATTGGTTTACAAACGATTCAAGACCCTCGCCACTTTTTCATAAGTTACGAGCGTGATTCTGCTAGAGATTTGGCAACACATTTGCATGATAGTCTTCATAAAAGAGGGGTTATTGCCTTTCTGGATGTCAGGGATTTAGAGGAGGGATTATCTGCTGCTGAGTACCAGCAACAAATAGACGAAGCAGTCATAGATGCTAAGGTCTTCTTATTGATTGTGACGAATGGCGCTTACAATTCTGCTGCTATCAGACACGAACTAGAATTAGCATTAGGGTACAATGATAAAAAAGTTCTTGCATTTATTGACGAAACAATTTGGAATCTGCGAGGCGAGTTAACCTTCACAATAAACGGTAGGAACCTCTTTATCAAGGATTTTGACGTTAGGAGCTTTAATCATCGAACTCCTGAATTATTATTGCGCGAGGTTTGCGATTCCGCTAATGTTACACGTATTATAAAAGCTGAATGACTCCTTTTGCAACATGTATTGTCAGAGTTTTTTTGAACCCCAAATAGGCGAGAGCCAATTATCATCAAATTCTTTCCAACCATGAGGTAAACGTACACCCCTTGCTTCCAAAATCTTGAATAGCTCAATGGACAATTTTCGCATAATCATGAATCCCGAAGAGGCATCAAGGCAACTAAAGGTTCTTTCATCCAACCTTGAGTGTGGCTGGAAATAAGCAGTCATATGTTTGGCAGGGACATTAAACAAACTGTTGAATCTAAGTAATTGCTGGGCAAGTTCCCCTGACAAAATTCCCTCCTTAAGAAGCTCATGAACTAGCCCGCCAAACGGTACTGAAGAGCCTCTAAATCTAGGAGGCGTTCTTGTAAGCCAAAGCAAACAACCCTCTATATGACCACTGGCATTGATTAGAAATATCCGGGTATTCTCTTTGAAGTGCTGTGAGTTTGCGTACATTTGAAGATAATAAAAGGGGCGATAAATGGGGTCTGGCTCTAATGTGCGAGAATATCCATCGTGCTCTTCGCTAAAAGTTGGGAGTATTTCAGTCACTAACACAACGGCATAGACATATTTGGGGTTCTCTAAAAGTCTGGAAAGATATTCTGATAGTTCTAGCTCCTTTTTGTCGAGAAATTCCCTTGCAAATTCGTCTATTGGATTCATTTTCTAAAATGGATGATTCCAGAGGATTTTATATATATTATGAAACAAGGGTAAGTGCTAAAAAAAGATACTTCTTTTGTTTAATCATTAAACGCACATCTAAAATAGAGATGCAACCATAATGCACTTTACTCAGATTAAGGAGATTGAGCGCTTGAAGACTTTGCTCTATTTGACTGAAACTCAAGAAAAACAGCTTCTTTCATGGAAGGCTGCGGCCGAAGAAGACGAAAACTGGGCGACTTGGTGCAAGGATCAAGAAATAGCCGCCAGAAAAATTAAGAAAATAATTGACGAAAACAATTTCTTGAAATCAAATAATCTTACCGAATCACAACTTGATGAGCTTTTTGTTCTTTTTAAGGAAGGTCTGGGAAATAGGCAGATGCGATGCAGTCTCTACGAGGAAAACACTTTAGCCATATTTAATAAAGAGCTCCGTTCTTTGCTGAATGAAAAAGAGTCTTTACCAAAAAGATTTGACAATTTCGTTAATCTAAAAAGAGTCGGTTTATGGACTGCATCTCAATTCCTTTCAGTTTGGGAACCTAGTAAGTATCCACTTATTGCAACAAGCGGGAAAACAGGATTTATGGACAAAGTGATTCTCAGCTTGAACTCGCTAAAGAAGACGCATTAAGTATCTATCTGATAAAAGAGAATGAGCATAACAGGATGACCATTGCTTATCTTACTTATCAACAGATTTTTAATGAAATTAGAGAATTATGTGAATACGATTCATATCTTGAAGTGCAAAACTTATTGTGGAAAGCGTCCCGTCAGAAAAATCAGATACAGCGACCCAGCAAGGAGAAAAAAGAACCCCGCAAATGGCACTACCCCAATCCTCAAGATAACAAATATGGAAAAAACGATAGCTCTAAAACATCTCCACCTGAGCGTGTATTTCGCCACATACAAGTATGGAAGAGAAACCAAGAACATGTAAGTGATCTTAAAAGCCGATATTTGGGAAAATGCCAATTTACAGATTGCCCTCTCAGGACTTTTGCCAAAAGAGATGGGACGCCTTATGCAGAAGCACACCACCCGAAGCCGCTTGGCGAGAAAGGGGCGGATGAATTAGGAAATTTAATAATTTTATGCCCTACTCATCATAAAATGTTTCATTACGCGAATGCAAAAATTACAGAACCCAGGGAAAATCAAGTTATTGCTATAATCAACGGTAAACCAGAAAGAATGAAGTTTGAACAAGAGCATCTCGAATCTTTTAAAAGATTTTATCAAGCCTATATGAAGAATCCGTGAAAAGGATTAAGCTCAAGTAAAAATAGGAAAGATTTAGTGACTTAAGATTTGGTCGGATAAGTAACTTGCCAGTAGATTGCGCGCGCCGCGCAAGTTTGACAGTGCTGATTATTTTTTCCACCTGCAAATTGGTTTTTGATCGCATCTTCCACAGCTTTCTCCAGGTTTAGGCTTAAATTTCCCCTCCATAATACCTCCTACGGTTTCTTCTGCATTTTCTTTTTCCAAAAATAGACTCTTATCGCAAACATCGACCGGCTCAACCTTCGGATCGTCAAGATAAGCAACCGACCCACTGGTAACGGGTCTGCCCATGCTCTTTAAACCTGATGTGTAGAGTCTCGAACCTGCAAAGGATTTTGCTAGGGCGACTTCAGAAAATCTGTAGTTACATGGACTCTTATAATAGATGCAGTATGGATGATTATCCTATTTCTGAAAATTCAAATACCGATACCAAACTGTTTCTTATGAGTGCGACACAGAAAGCGAACCAAAAACGAAAAAACCAAAAACTTTACAACCATTTGTATCAATACTGCTAAACTGATGCAAAATGGTCTCCCAATCGACTCCAGAAAAGTTGAATACTTATTTGGTAAACAATAACCTCATGGACGTTTTCATCTTTCTTACAGCTTCGTCGGACAATTTGCGCTGTCGAGGCAACCTATTGAATGAGAACATAACAGATTTATCTCAAGGTCTTCAGCGGGTAATCCAAAGAATAAGCGAAAATCCAGAGATAAGTTATTCTAACAGAGAAGTTAGCCAAATGTTTAAAGACCTTCATTATCTGGAACTGGAAACTATCCAGCGCATAAGCATCTTTATTGAACTATTTGCTGTTTATTATCACATAATGAGAACGAACCTTTGGGATTTGCCAAGAGCAATAGGAAAAAAGGATGTGGCTTTGTGGCTTAACTCAGAGTTTGACTATTTTAAGAATCAAAGTGTAGAAGATATTCAAAGAAATTTCAAATACCCTGACATAAACAATTTCAATGAACTTACTTCAGAAGAGAAAAAAGAACTCAAAAAGATTCTTGAAGAATCTGCAAATATGACACTTGAGTTTTTCAAAGAAATCTATCACTTTAACCACAATTTTAGAACTGTTTATAACAAATACAAACATGTAATGTCAGAATTCACTGGCGTTTATGGTATAGACAAGGAAAGACATAACATTCAATCGCATGTTTATGTGAGACAAAAGGATATTGACAAAAAGAATAATCCCCAATATAGTGTCTACGTAATACCTTTATCCACAGAAACAATTCAGTATTTTGATAAGATAGCTCGGTGTGTTTATACTCTCCTTCTGTTTCTATTGGACAACCAACTTCTCTCTTTCGCCAATGAAGGAAAAGACTTCATTCCAAGAAATTTGCTTTCACCTGAAAAAGGAAAACAGCAAAGAATTATCCAGATTACAGAGAAAATAACAAGCTATTGTGCGCCAAACTTGCAATCTGTACTGAAAGTAAATCCATCTTCAGACGCAGAATTGCAAAGAAAAATGAATGAAGCCATAAACACTGATCACCTGTATGTAATGCATAAAGACATTTTGGATATTGAGTTTCTCAAAGACAGTCAAATAACACGCTCAGTCGACTCTGAAACAGCGGAAAACATTCAGAAAGCGATTCCCGGTGCAGATTTTGAAATTGTCGATGTAGCCTCTGCAAGTGAAGGTTGGAGCACTTACAGGTTGATAGATGCGACGATTCTGAAGGTCCGTAATGTTTTGATAAAAGCGTTAAGATTATCGAGTTTTGACGAAAAGGGGAATCCGACATATAACGTCCAAACTCAAACCATTTTTGGGGTTGTTCCTGCTAAGTCAGTTTTGGGAAAACAATCTGCTCCTTTTACACAAGAAGAACTTTCAACATCGCTTATCGCTCCTGACATGAAGTTTGAAGCTGTTCAAGAACCTTGGAACAAGTATGTGTTGGTGGATGGGACTGAAATCGAAATTAAAACAGTCTTAGGCACAGTTTCCAAAACCAATAAATACGGTCCCTATGGAGAACCAATCTATCTTACTAAGGCATCATTCAATTTTAAAACGAACATACCCAGCAACCTCAGAAAAGCATGAAAAATAGTTGATAACTACATTAACGCTCTATTGAGGTTTCCAAAATGAAATTTGAAAAACTGCCTTGGAAACGGAAAAAGAATGAAAAAAATGTCGAAAGATACTGAAGGGCAGATTCCAAAGAAAGAAAAGGAGCAACTGTCAGTAGTTCCATTTTGAAGAGTGATTTATCGCCTTTATCCCCATCATGTAATTAATTTATGGTAGATTTCTGACAATTTGTTCACAACTTCCTGAGCGCTTGTTCTTAATTTCATTCTTTCCTCATTTACCTTAAGAAGATCTTTTTCGCTCTTGAAGTCTCCTCGTGCATTGACATCATCAAGTAAGGAGTTGTAAGCATCTATGCCGTTGTAAAGTTCCTTCAATTCTTGTTCAAGCCCGCTTTCACATCGGATAATAAACCAGCGGATTTTTTCATTATATGGTCGACTTTCCATAGAAAGTTGTTGCCAAAAAGAAAAATTTAACCGCTGAGAAAGATTTTGCGCCGTAACTTCCACTTTCAACTCCAAAATAACTCTATTTAGTTCTCTTGTTATATTTTCTATATCTGCTTTCATTTCATTGAAAAGTTGAGTACTGGTTGGCTGCAAGTTGTCCCATACTCGCAGAAATTCCCTCAATTTATTACTGATGTCCGGTTTGTTATCCACACTTATATTTCTTAGCAGTTTGGTCTTTACTCTGGTTCTGAAACGCCATTTTGTATAACACATGCTGCAACTTATTGTACCCAAAGTATTGGCATTTCTTATAAAGTCACAGAAACTTTCAAATGTAATTCGGCTTCTTGACTCAGCTTGTTCAATTAGGTTTTGGATCTTTGTTTCAGGGTCTAAGATTTCTGAGAGGTTTTTTCTTTTCCAATCGACCAAGTAAAGGCTTGCAGATGCAATAAAGACCTTATTGTCACCCGCCATTATTGTGGTAGGCATACCTGCGCCAGGGATGCCTAATTGTTCTGTTGACAAACTTAGAGAACAGTGGGACGTCAGCAAAAATTCTTGAAATTCTTTTTGTGGTGTAAAAACTAAATCAACATTAACTATCGTTCCAGATTTTCCTCCATGATTCGCGAAGATGAAGGGAGTTGCTTCCAAGTCGAGCAAAGGAGGGGGCAAAAATTGTTTTAACAATGTCTTGGTTCCCTCATCATTTCTGGCAACCTCAAATTTAGGCGTGCTTACAAGGGAGATATCTGGCCCTTGAAATTGAGTTAGAAGTAATGTGATAACTGATACTGCTATTGCAGCGAACGAAAGGAGTATTGGAAGGCTCATGAATCACACGCTCATGTAATAGAACAGCTTTTACTTGAATAGTTTTGCTAAAAAGTATCCTGCATCGAATTGTTTTCTGGCTGCCAGCGAGCCCTCTCGCTCCAAAGAAAATAAAAATCCTTATTTGGCGCGTCCAAGGTGGTCGGCAGGGCGGCTTTTTCAAGAAAGTATTAAATCTGCATAGAATAGAATAGTGACGATGGATTGGCAACCTATTATTTCTACTTTGGAAACTTTTCTCGCACCTTTTTTTGGTGTTTTGGTAGCTTTCATAATACAGTGGGCGTGGGTTCGGAATGAGAATACAAGCTCCAAGGAGAAACTGCTAAAGGACATCAATAAAGAGTTGACCTCATGCTCACAAAGGCTTGTTGGAGAAGGAAACCTCCTACCCATAGATATATGGAAGTCAGCAGTTTCTTCAGGATCTCTGAAGCTGATATCACATGACCATAAGTTTGAACTTGCGTCAATCTATTTCAGAATAGAGTGCCATAACTATGAAGCTGAAAAGGTAAGAGACGTAAGCATCCTTGCTGCAACCGACAAAGACAAGGCAAGAGCTGAAAACCAATGGTTGTACTCTAACTCGGAAAAGTTGCATATCGCTCTCTCCAACAGACTCATAGAATCAGAAAAAGCCTTGCACAGCGACATCGATAATCTTCTGAAGCAGAAGATATGGAGCTGAGAGAATAGCAGCAGTTAAAAAGTGTCTTATTGGTCCAATCTGTTCAATCTTCATTTTGTTGCTTGTAGTTCAACTTCCAGCAGTTGTCCATGCTACAGACACTCCTTTCAGCGGGGTTTCAATTTCTACGTCAAGCGATGTTGAGTTATCCTCGCTTTCGTTGAATGGTCTCGTACAAATAAACAATAGTCTGATTATGACGCTAACTTCAGACTTTAGCGTGATTGGCGG
>Ga0326727_10003794_pt1 | contig 47362 bp, 59 predicted proteins | sample MB2enrmetagenome_FD_207643 | JGI IMG/M metagenome (GOLD analysis project Ga0326727, IMG submission 207643) | Lab enriched peat soil microbial communities from McLean, Ithaca, NY, United States - MB29MY | ecosystem: Environmental > Terrestrial > Soil > Wetlands > Peat | place: USA: New York... | reverse complement strand
CGAATTACAAAGGCATCATTCTGGCAGGAGGATCGGGCACCCGCCTCTATCCCGTCACCCACGCCATCGCCAAAAGCCTGCTGCCGGTGTACGACAAACCGATGGTGTACTACCCGCTCTCCACGCTGATGCTGGCCGGTATCCGCGAAATTCTGCTCATCTCAACGCCCGAGGATCTGCCGTGCTTCCAGCACTTGCTCGGCGATGGCTCCCGCTACGGCGTCCATTTCCAGTACGCGGCGCAACCGAAGCCCGAAGGCATTGCCCAGGCATTTCTGATCGGCAGGGAATTTATTGGTTCCAGCGGTTGCGTGCTGGTGCTGGGCGACAATATTTTCTACGGACACGACCTCGTCAAGGAATTACGCTCAGCGGCGCTTCAGCCCAAAGGCGCCCGCGTTTTCGCCTATCCCGTCCATGACCCCGAGCGCTATGGCGTCGTCGAGTTCGATCCGCAGGGAAAGACGCCAAAGGCGCTCAGCATTGAAGAGAAACCGAAGCACCCGAAATCACGCTATGCGGTCACCGGACTTTATTTTTACGATCGGCAGGTCGTCGAAATTGCCGCGGGTCTCAAGCCTTCGAAGCGCGGCGAACTGGAAATCACTGACGTCAACCGCGTCTACCTGGAGCGCAATCAACTCAACGTCTGCGTGATGGGACGAGGAACGGCCTGGCTCGACACAGGTACGCACGAAGCCTTGATGGAGGCTTCATTATTCATCCAGACCCTGGAGAAGCGCCAGGGCCTGATGGTCGCTTGCCCCGAGGAAATCGCCTATCGCTCCGGCTACATCACCGGCGCGCAACTGGAAGCGCTGGCACAGCCAATGCGCAACAATGGATACGGCGCCTACCTGCTGCAATTGCTGCGGGAGCGCGTGTTCTGATTGATGAAAGCTTCTTGGTGAAGAGCGTCTGATGAAAAAAACTGCCACCAGCCTGCCCGGAATCCTGCTTCTCGAGCCGCATGTGTTCGGCGACGACCGCGGCTTCTTTCTCGAAAGCTATAACCAGCGTACCTTTGCCGAGTTTGGCATTCTCGAGCCATTCGTGCAGGACAATCATTCTTATTCCGAGAAAAATGTTATCCGCGGCTTGCACTACCAGATTCGCCAGCCTCAGGGAAAACTCGTGCGCGTGATCACCGGCGAGATTCTTGATGTTCGTCCTGCCCTTTCGTGATCTGCCTAAAGGAGGTCCAGTCCGAAAGAATAGCTGTATGCACCGCGCGCCTGCGCCGGATCTGTTTGGTCGGCGGACACGGAGCAGCTACTCCACATCCCCCACCGTGCTTTTCGGAGCACGGAACAGGAGAAGCAAGGTCAACAGTCGAAGGGACTCCCGTCAACATGTCATTGCAGACCAAGAGAACCAACTCATTCCGGTTCCTGCTGGCGATATGTGCGCTGCTTTGCGTCGGCCTCGCGTGGGCCACTTTCGCCGCTTAATCCGTCAGGGGCGGCCTAACAAACAATTATGACCATGGTAAATGACCATGATTGAGGAGCTGTGAATGAAGAAAATGGCTGCAGGTTCTTTCAAGATCCATTGTCTGGCGGTCATGGATGAAGTTCAGGCTAAGCGCGAGACTATTGTGATTACAAAACGGGGCAAACCAGTCGTGAAGCTTATCCCTGTCGAGAAAGATGCAGACGACATCTACAATTTTCTCGCTGGCAAGGGCGCGATAACCGGCGATGTCGTTTCCCCTGCGATTTCGCATGAGGACTGGGGGGAACTCAAATGATTCTTGTCGATACGCATATTGTCGTCTGGCTGGCGCTTGACCAAACTCACCTCTCCAAGAACGCAAGAGCGGCCATCGACGATGCGCGTCAGGACGGGGACGGATTAGCCATCTCCGACATTACTCTCCTGGAGTTGGCAACGCTCTTGAGTAAAGGACGCATCCGGCTCGATATCAGCCTCGAATCTTTCCTGGGGGAGGTCGAGGCGCGCTTCATCATCCTACCGATCAGCGGCCGCGCATGCGTACGCGCCCTCGGACTTCCGGCAACCTATCCTAAGGATCCAGCGGATCGCATCATTGGAGCCACCGCGCTGGTCGAGGGGCTATCTCTGTTGACTGCGGACCGCGCGATCCGACGGTCACGGGCTCTTCACACAATTTGGCGAGAAAAACCGCGAAAGCAGATGTTGCTGCTGATGATCATTTCCGCCTGAGTTCCGCCCAATGAATTTTATTCCCGGAGTGATGCACTCTGGCGTGGCATGCCGTGCAGACCGTGATCAAGTTCTGTTCTGAATCTGCTCCCGAATGACTGCGGAATTCCCTGTGGTGAATCTCAAGATTCGACATCATGCCACAGAATTGACATCTCCAGCCGTCGCGACGCAGGATCTGCTGGCGCAGACTTTCGTACGACAAGGGTCCAGCGGCGAGGGAGCGGCTTCGGGACGAATCAGAGTTGAATCGTATGCTGAGCTTCGTCGAGCGCATCGCGCCGGTTCCGGCAGCCGGCTGCACGGCCTTGTCATAAATAGGTCATCATCGATTGTGACTAACTCGATCCTGTGATTCTTGGTTTTGCCGCTGTGAGGTTGGGAGAGGTCGCCGTTGCGGGCGACCTCCAGTTGTGGTTTGTTTAGATAAGCGGTTGAACTTTGCGGCGAATTGCCTCGACCAAGTCACGTGGCAGGATGCGTTCATACCGTTGCTTGGTACGAAAATAGTTCATGATGTTGAGCAGGCCGAATTGTGGCACCAACTGAGAAACCTCCTCGGCGTACTCTTCGGCAACTTTGTCGAGGGCCTCACAGTACGATTGCCAAATCCGAGAGCGTAGTCCCGTGGTGGCACTTGCCAAGGCGTACAGTTCTTCCTGCGTCAACAGCTTGTAGAACCAGATATTACTATTGAAGTCGATCATTTGATCCTCCGATAGCTTTGGGCGATTGTGGAGGGGTCGCCTGCCCCCAGTTCTGTCCTGAAGCTGGGTTCGCTCCAGTAATTGACTGTCTGCAAATGGAGTTCGGAAGTCGGTTTGCTGGTCCCCCGGGAAGTATTTTTCCCAGTAATTTGTCGCTAAATAGTTGATAACTAATATGGTTGTCTCATTCGATAATGAATTATTTACTGCGGCACGGCTCGCCCCTCGACGCTGACTCGCCCGAAACTGATCTCTGGGCGCCACGTCTGATGGGGAAGACCGTCGAATCCTGCCGGAAGCGCGAGCCAGAAGCCCGGAGAAGCAGCTGTCTGTAAGCTCCCGGCGGAGGCGTTGAAAGCGCTGGTCCGGGCGCAACATGAGCAACGGCTTTGGTGCGAAAGCGAGATCGAGCATTTGAAGCTGCTGATCGCCAAGCTGCAGCGGATGCAGTTTGGATAGAAGTCGTAGAAGCTGGCGCGGCAGATCGAACAAGTGAGCTACGACTGAAAGATCTGCAATCGAAGCCAGCCGAGCGCGAAAGTCAGCCGGAGAGCAGGTCCGCTGCCGCGGCATCTCCCCTACCTAATTAGTGTTCCCACGAAGCCCAAGAAACGGTCGGGTCTGAGGGTCAGGAATGTGAATCTTTTTCTCGCAGGAGAGTGACAGACGAGCATGAGCGAAGTCACCTTATAGGTACCAATTCGTGGCTTGGCGGCGATGCGTTCTGGCGTGGCATGCCCCGCACAGCGTGATCAAGTTCTCTTCTGAATCTACTCCCGCATGACTGCGGAACTCCCTGTGGTGCACCTCAAGATTTGACATCGTCCCACAGGATTGACACCGCCAGCCGTCGCGGCGCAATATCTGCTGGCGCGGACTTTCGTGCGACAAAGGATCCAGCCGCGCGGGTGGGGCTTTTGGGGCAATCATTCTCAGGACGCCTTCTCACGCAGGTTTTCGAGGAAAGCCTGCTGCTGTTCGCCGGGCAAGAACTTGTAATATCGTGAGATCGAGTTGAGCAGGATTTCCGGGTCGCCATTTTCCAAGTGCGCTCCTGCTAAGAAGTCGGCACAGATCATTTCCAGACAGTAGCCGCGGGATTTGTCCGAGCCGAGCATCCGTGCGGCGGTCTCGATCGCCTGCTTGATCACCGGAATCTGGCTCTTGTGGACCTTGAAGTAGATCAGCTCTGACGGCTCCTCTTCCTTTCCCGTCAGTTCCTTCTCTACCTCCTGCCTGAAGTCTAAGACCGATTTAGGGGAGTTCGAGGGCTGCCTTCACGGCAACTTCAACCGTCCGCATGCTCTCTGCCGAAAGGGTTCCTAAAGGTGGGTAAACCAGAAGCTGTTTCTCGACCGTCGTAGGCTGGTCGCACTTGACCCACGACTCGTTGTGCAGTCCACCCTCGCCCATCGGTAGTCTCGGGCGTAGCGAAAAAGCCTTGTGCTCAACCGAAGAGATCGGTATCACGCACACATCGAGAGAGTGAGCGTTCAGGCTATCACTGGAGATGATAAGAGCTGGCCGTTCCTTGTCAAGGCTTATGAGGCAGACGTCTGCTCGGCGAGGAAACCAACCCGACGGTTTAATCCCTCTTTTCCACGCTGTCATTTACGTGCCCAGCTGCTAACATTGGCCTTCTGGAAAGCACGCCGCTCGTCGCGGTCATCGGGAGCACTCCTGAAGAATATTGCAGCCTCCTGATAGAGGTTAGCTTTGCGCTCCATCTCCAACCCCAGCTTCAGCAACTGGTTGACGCGCTCGCTGGCGGAGACGCTGCCTTTTGTCCGTTCCAGCTCGGACAAAACCGTTGGATCCAGTGAAAAGGATCGGGTTTTCCGCAATGTTGACGGCATACACTGCTCTCCTCAAGGCTCTTCCATTGTCGCTCTTATTAACAATCATGTCAAGATAACTAATAGTAATTCTAATCGTCAGATTCGCCCTTGGCCAGTTGGCGGGCGCACGTGCAAACTGTTCCAATTAAATAGCTTGTCGGCATCCTCATTGCAGACCCTGTGATATCTCGTCGCGTAAGCCGGGCGACTCCGCTAACTTGTCGAGGGCTTCGAGTACTAGCCGTCGCGTAGGCGGGTGGAACTCTCTCCGCCAGATGCTCTCCAGATGCTCTGCAGGGACTCTGCCTATTGCGCTGGCGCTGTGTCAGCCACTACCCGTTCGTGGCGTAGCCGCGATGCACTCTGGCGTGGCATGCCGTGCACAGCGTGATCAAGTTCTCTTCTGAATCTGCTCCTGAATGACTGCGGAATTCCCTGTGATGCACCTCAAGATTCGATATCGTGCCGCAGGACTGACATCTCCAGCTGTCGCGACGCAGAACCTGCTGGCGCAGATTTTCACACGACAATGGGTCCAGTCGTGAGGGAGTGGATTTCGAACGAAGCATCCTCAGGACGCCTTCTCATGCAAGTTCTCGAGGAAAGCCCGTTGCTGTTCGCCGGGCAAGAACTTGTAATATCGTGAAATCGAGTTGAGCAGGATTTCCGGGTCGCCATTGTCCAAGTGCGCTCCTGCTAAGAAGTCGGCACAGATCATTTCCAGACAGTAACCTCGTGATTTGTCCGTGCCCAGCATCAGGGCTGCCGTTTCGATTGCCTGCTCGATCACCGGAATCTGGCTCTTGTAGACCTTGAAGTAGATCAGTTCCGACGGTTCTGTCTCTTTTCCCGTCAGTTCCTTCTCCACCTCGCGTCTGAAGTCTTCCCTAAACAGTGCGCGCTTGCGATTGAGCTGGGGCGGCATCGGCGGATACTTAGTAAACAAGTTCGTCAAACAGACCAAATCAACTCCTGGCTTGCGCGCCAGTCCGGTCTTTACTAGATCGAACTCGTCGAGGCAGAGCCCAAGGAAGGGGCACGCCGTGCATGGATTTTGGGGAAAGCGGATGCCACTATGCGGCAGGAACAGCCCCGACTCGATCGGTCGGGCGGTGGGATCGACCTAGGTTGAGAATTCCTGGCGTTGCTCGTCAGAAATGGTGCCCCGGAGCTACTGAATCTCAACCAGACGCTTGCGCACGAAAACAACCTGGGCAACTTCGTCGATGCCGGTCATCCAGGAATAGCAGACGAGTTGCGGATCGAGTGCGGGAATCCCGGCCGGCTCTTCTGGATATCGTGCGGAAGTGGTCTTCCCGTTACTGCCAATCATCATGGGCGGTTCCGGGATTTCTCACACAACTCTTTCCCATCTTGAGGTCTAGCTTTCTATCTTCTTGATGTACAGTCGAAGGCCAGTTAACACGACCCCGATCGCGATGAGCGAAATTCCGAGCCCGAGACGGCGATAGTTGCGCTCAACCATTGCTTCCTTCCCGGCTTGCAGGTTCTTAGCGGCGATTTTCAGGCCGGCTTGAATATCCTGATCCACCAAGTCTGTCCGGAAGCTATGGATCGTGACCCGAGCCTTAGTCAGCGAATCCCGTGCCTGATCCTGTCCCAGCCGAGCCTCGCTCACCTCCATGCCAGAAGACTCGGCGACACGGAGAACTTGGTCCGCGGTCTTGTTGGCCTTGTCCAATTGAGTCAAGCCACTCAGTAGTCCTGCCCTTGCTTGATCACATGCGTCACCTGGGGTATGGCAGCGCATGCAGACGGCATCGGGACCAGTGCCAAGATACGCATCTGTGGCATGCCGGATGCCGTGATTGCTATGACACACGACGCATCCTGGAAGAGAAGCCGCTTCAAAGGCCTTTTTGTGCGTACTTTTTTCGTACATCTGGGCTTGGAAAGCGTGACAGTTCGAGCATACATTCTGAACCTTATCTACTCCGGGCGGCGCCGCGCCATGGTTCCCATGGCAGGTTGTACAGGTGGGCGCACTCAGATCGCCTCGCAATGCTAGCGCGTCGTGGTGCACGCTCGTGCTGTACTTGGCGAACTGATCCGTGGGAATGGAGTATCCCTTCATGTAATCCGCGTCAGCATGGCAGCGAGCGCACGTGTTCGCCACGTTGACCGGGTTCACCGTGGAACGGGGATCGCTGGGCGCCCCTAGATCGTGGACACTATGACAATCCGTGCACACTGCAACCTTCGTGTCTCCCGCCGCGAAGCGCTTGCCGTGAACACTGGTGCGGTACTGGCCCAATTGGTCGGTGCGCAAACTGGGGTTGAACTGCCGAATATAGGCAGGATCCGAATGGCAACTTCCGCACAACTCGGGGATCTGCTTGCGATCGATCTTGCCTTTCCAGCCCGCCTTTCGGCTCATGGCTTGGTCTGGATCTTCGCTGGTTGCGTCGCCCCCGTGGCAACTGGCGCAAGTCAAACCTTTTTGTGCGTGTACATCCTGACTGAACTTCTCCTGGGTCACTCCCAGAGGATCAGGCAGGGCGGAGTGACAATCGAGGCAGGAGTTCGTGGTTTGCCCATAACCGAGACATGCTGCGAGCACGACGAAGCCGGCCAGCCCGACATAGCGGGCTGCGCTGATCGGTCGGAGCTTATTTTGCAAGATGGCCATAAACGCTCATACCTACTATGTATGCAAGAGCAAAGATTGAGAGCCCAGTAATCCACCGTTTCATGTGTGAGGGTTGATCACTTTCAAAGAAGGGCAGCAGAAGCCACAACAAGCCGACCAGGCCGAAAGCAAGCACACCTAGAACCTCCCCGTCGATAAACCACACTTTGGACGGGATGAGCTTGAGCGTCTGAAACATGAAGAGGAAGTACCACTCAGGCTTGATTCCAGCTGGGGCAGAGACAAAAGGATCCGCCTTGACACCGAGGTCCCACGGGAAGACTGCTGCCAACGCACCAAGCACTCCCAGGGCGACGTACCAAGCCATCAATTCCCGCAGCACGAAGTTGGGAAAGAATTTCTTTTCCCGTTTCGCAGACGGATTCGCCGTCCACTGCACTTCCAATTTCGGAGGAATGCTCATGCCCAGGCGTTGCACCAGCAGCAGGTGCAGCAGGAGCAGCACCGTTGCGATTCCGGGTAGAACGGCGACGTGGAATCCGAAAAACCTAGTGAGCGTGGCTCCGGTCACATCTTCACCACCGCGAAGAAAGATCATCAGGGGCTTGCCGACGATCGGAACCTGCCCGGTAATCTCGGTGCCGACCTTGGTGGCGAAGAAGGCCAGCGTGTTCCAGGGCAGCAGATACCCGCTGAACCCAAAACCCATGACCAGGAATAGAAGAAGCACACCGCTCACCCAGGTCAGCTCCCTGGGTTTGCGGTAGGCCTTGAGAAACAGCACGCTGAACATGTGCGCAAAAGCGGTAAAAATCATGAGATTGGCCGACCAGGAGTGAATCGACCGAATCAGCCACCCAAACTGCACTCGGGTCATGATGTACTGCACGCTCTCGAAGGCTTCGTTCGCTCCCGGCCGGTAATACAGAAGCAGCAGGATCCCGGTCAGCACCTGGATGACGAACAAGAAGAGAGTGATGCCCCCGAGGAAGTACCAATAGGAGAGGCGGTGGAGAGGAACAGTTTTCTTGCGCAACGGGGCGATCAGGTCATCCCACTCCAATCTTTCGTCCAGCCAGTCGCGTAGGTTGCGGAGAGAACTCATCCTAAGCCTCCCGCCGACGCCTTACGAATATCTCGTCCCCTCGCACCTGCACCTCGAAACCTTCCAGCGGGCGCGGCGGGGGGCCCGAAATATTTCGGCCGTTGAGGTCGTACTTCCCGTTATGGCAGGCACACCACACCTGGCGCAGATCGTCGCGGTACTGCACCGTGCAGGATAGATGCGTGCAGGTCGCAGACATGGCGCGGTACTCTCCGCTGGCAGTGCGGATCAGCAGACCAGGGCGATTACCAAACCGGAAAATCTTTCCACTGTTCGGCTTCAACTCCGTGAGCTTGGCGGCGACGATCTCGTCCCCACCGAGATCTGCCACCGCCGGAGGGACAAGATAGCGGAACACGGGATAGAGGAAAGAAGCAAGAGAGGCAAGTAGGCCGCCACCGAGGAAGATTCCAATCACGCGGCGGCGCGTAGATTCGGGTTGGGAAAGTTGATCAACGGTCATTCACTGCGCCTCCTGCCGCAGGACCACTCGGAATCCGGATCGTCATTCTCATGGGCCCATTCCCGGGTCAAGCGGAACGCACTTCCACGGTTCGCTGCATCTCGCGCACCCACATCGTCTGGGACAGTTGCAGGCGATGTCCGATGACGACTGCAAGATTCAAAGCGATTTTGTAGCCAGCCGCCGGATTCGCAGCAAAATACCCCTGCAACGCCTCCCGCGGCAGGGCGATGACTCTTGCTTCATGCAGCGACGCAGTAGCGGTGAGCGTGAAGCGGTAGGGTGGAATCAGGGCCGACCAACCCACGGTCTGACCAGGAGCCATTTCTTCCACGAAGATATCTTCTTCCCGGCCCCGGACCTGCATTGGCATGGTAAGCCTGATTCGGCCGCGTTCGGTCAGGAACAGGCGCTCCGCCGGGTCCCCCAGCCGAAACAGTTCAGTTCCGGCGGGAACCATCAGCCTGGTGCCAAGTTCCAGGACCTGCTCGGCCTCGGCGGATGAGAGACCGTTCAACAGTTCATGCGTCATGGCTACTCTCTCAGTTCACAAACGGCGAAGCTGTCTTGCTGTGCAAATGGGCTTGCGAAGGAAACGCTATGAACACTTCCGCCGCAGCCTGCTCCATGCGAACGTGGTTTTCGATTTGCAGCAATAAGACCTCAATGGGCACCTGCCGTGATGCTACCGGCGGCACCGTTGGCGTGGCCGCAGCGCGGTCTGAGAAGAAGCGGGCCGGCGTGGCCGCTTTGACCAACGGAAGCTGGGGCTGCACTGCTGAATCGGATGACTTCGAACGCGTGGCCGCCCCAAACGCAGCTGCCGCGATTCCAAACCCAAATACGCTCATGCACAAGCCCATCAAAAGCATTTCCATGGCAGAAACCCTCCTACAACATTTCTTTTCGCACGTGGTATGCCAGCGTTGACTGGGGCCTAACTCCTTTTCCTTCAGACGAGGTAAGGAAGCAGCAAACAAGCGGACTGCCAGTATGTCAGGTCGAGCCTGACGATTTGTCAGTCGTTGACGGCGGTCAGCGCGTGTGCCATCATCCCGCCATCTCTGTGCCATCATGATGAAGCTGCATTTTGCCAGCATGACGGTTGGCCTCGCGCTCGGGGTCACGGCGGCAGTGGTTGTAGCCTGCACGGCGGCCGCCTACGTCTTTTCGGTCCGTCACTTTCGAAGCCTTCTCGAAACCGCACACACCACCGCGGTTGCCGAAGGCGAATTGATCCGAACCGCTCTCGAACACCAGATGGTAGGGAATGACCGCACCCTGATAGCGCAGATGGTCGAGAGCTTCGGCAAACAGTCGCGCGTCGAACAACTCGTGGTGCTTGATCGCAATGGCGTGGAACGCTACTCGAGTAAGCCGGGGACCGTGGGGAATGATTTCCGGATCGACTCTCCCACCTGCCAAGCCTGCCATAAGGATCCGCCGGAACGAAGGGGATCAAGCCGCGTGATTGAGACCCGGGGTGGAACGATTCTGCGAACCGTCGTGCCGATTCATAACCGCCAGGAGTGCTACCGATGTCACGATCCCAACCAGAAAATCAATGGCATCCTGATTCTGGATTACAACGCCGGAGAGGTCCGCACCGCGATGACGCGGGACCTGCGCTGGATGGTCGCCGGCACCGGCGCCTTAACCTTCGTCATCGTGGGGGCGATCGCGCTGGTGATCCGGGTGTCGGTCTTGCGCCGCTTGAAGCGTTTTGAAACCACGGCGCGCCTGATTTCCCAGGGCGACCTCGAACGGCGTGTGCCGGCGGAAGGTTCGGACACGCTGGCGTGGATGGCAAAGGAGTTTAATGCCATGGCCGACTCGGTGTCAGGACTGGTGGGCGAGGTTCGCACCGAGCGGGAGCGCCTGGAAACGGTGATCAACAGTATTGACGACGGGATCGTAGTCCTCGACGCGGAACGAAAGATTGTAGCGGCCAACGACGCCTTTTTGCAGAGAGCCGCAGTCTCTCGCGAGCAGGTTCTGGGCTGCTGCTGCTACGCACTTGAACCAGGGCCGTGCAACCTGTCCGACTGCCCCACCCTCGCTTGCTTGCGGTCGGGTGGGCGCCAGGTCCGGATCTGCGAGCGCAAGACCGGCAACGACACGGTGGCTTGGGAAGAAATCCACGCTTCTCCCATTCTCGACACCTCGGGGCGCTTGGTTCAAGTGGTAGAAGTTTGGCGCGACATCTCCGAGCGGAGGGCGGCCGAGGCGAAGCTGGCCGAGTCTTATCGCCTGGCGTCGGTCGGAGTCCTGGCTTCAGGGTTTTCGCATGAGATGAACACTCCTCTGGCAACCACCCTGATGTGCGTGGAGGGAATCCTCCGCGAGACTCCAGCCGGCCAGGTCGGGCAAATGGATCAGTCCAGAATCCGCGAGAATGCGACGATCGCCCGCGAACAAATCCTGCGCTGTCGCGGCATTACCCAGCATTTCTTGCGCCTGTCGCGCGGACAGCGGCATGCCGGAGATATCGTGGACCTGGATGCGGCCATCGCCTCCGCCCGAAAGCTCGTCGATCCGACGGCCCGCGCCAGTTCGGTGGACGTCGCGGTGCGTCCGTCCACAACTACCCTGCATGTTCGGGCCGACGAGGCTGAGTTGCAGAACCTCCTGGTTAATCTTCTACTCAACGCGATTCAGGCATCGAAGCCGGGCGGGAAGGTCGTCGTTACCACCGAAGGCAGCGAAGCGGTGCATATTCGCGTCACCGATGAAGGATGCGGGATCGCCCCGGAATACCGGCAAAAGATCTTTGAGCCCTTTTTCAGTCTCCGCCAGGGCGGCACTGGCCTCGGTCTATTCCTGTCGCTGAACGCTGTCCGGAGCTGGGGAGGCAACATCCTGGTCGAGAGTACGCCTGGGAAGGGGTCTATATTCGAAGTCGTGATCCCGGCAATCCATCCCGGTCCGCAAGGGAAAGACGGACTATGAAATGCCCCTCCCTTCTTCTGGTCGATGACGATACAGCGTTCCGTCAGGTAATGGCGGGCGAACTGAGTCGTCTTGGCTACGAAGTGGACGCGGTGAGCACGGGCGAGGAGGCGATCCGGCGAGTTGCAGAGGCAGAGCCGGAAATCGTTTTGCTCGACCTGCATTTGCCCGGTATGGGTGGGCTCGAGACGCTGAAGGCCATTCAAACTGCCACGCCGGCAACCGAGGTCATCATGTTGACCGGACACGGTTCCATCGATACCGCCATCGAATCGATCCGTATCGGTGCCTTCGATTATGTGGTGAAGCCTTGCCCACTGGACGAACTCCACATCCGCCTTCAAAGAGCCATCGAACGGCGATCACTGCGCCAGCGAGCGAATCTTCTCGATCGGGTTCTGACTCCCCCGGATCTTGGCAGTTTCATCGGCGACAGCCCAGAATTCCGCCGCTTGCTCAATTTGATTGACCGGGTGGCGCCCAGTGATTCGACCGTGCTCATCACCGGCGAGACGGGTGCGGGAAAAGAGCGGGTGGCCAAGCTGATTCACGCCCGCAGCTCCCGTCGGTCGCGGCCCTTCGTGGTGGTCGAGTGCGCCGCACTGCAGGAAAGCCTGCTGCAGAGCGAACTGTTCGGCCACGAGCGCGGCGCATTCACCGGAGCGGACCGGGCCAAGCCTGGATTGTTTGAAGTAGCCCATGGCGGAACGATTTTCCTCGACGAAATCGGGGAGGTGAGCCCAGCGACGCAGACCAAGCTGCTGCGTGTCCTCGATACGTCCACGTTCCGGCATGTCGGCGGTACCCGGGAAATTCGAGTGGATGTTCGGATTCTGACCGCGACCAATCGCGATGTGTCCGCCATGGTGCGGCAGGGCCTTTTCCGCGAGGATTTGTTTTACCGTCTGAGCACGATCACGGTGGAGGTACCGCCTCTGCGCGCCCGCGGCGGCGACGTGGACCTGCTGGCGCAACACTTCGTGACCGTGCTCAACGGACGCTTCGGCTCCAACAAGCAAATCGGGGATGCGGCCCTCCAACTCCTGCGACAGCACAATTGGCCGGGCAACGTGCGCGAACTCCTGCACGTGGTCGAAGCCGCTCTGGTGCTCAGTGAGGCATCGCAGGTTCTGCCCGAGCACCTCCCCGCGGCCTTGCGGAATTCGAAGCCGGCTCCGCCGGCCGGTCCTTTGGCGCAGGACGCGCGGTTGCCGACGCTCGAAGAAGCGGAGCGCACGTACATCCGATTGGCGATCGAGGCCAGTAAGGGTCACCGCGGGAACGCAGCCAAGATTCTCGGAATCAGCGAGCGGAATTTGTACCGGAAACTGCGCGAGCACGGACTGCTGTCGTGATCCGGCATGTTCTTGGATTTTTCTGAATCCCTAAAGGAAGTCGACGCGTCTCTGCGCAAACGATCCTTGTCGTACGAAAGTCTGCGCCAGCAGATCCTGGGTCGCGACGGGAAACGGAGCCGTCGGAGCTCCTTCCCGTCAGTTCCTTCTCCACCTCCCTCCGGAAGTCCTCCTTCGGCAGCTCCCTGGGTTTTGGAAATGACGCGCCAGCGGTGAAAAATCGCCTCCTAGTCCCAGGTCCGTATGAAGATCGTCTGGCGGGCAGTGGCCGCACGTACTTCTACGTGGTGACCGCCCTGGCTCAAGCCGGCCGCGAGAGCAGGTTCTCCAGCGAAGTACGAGTCACGATTCCCTGAGATGGCGGGGCCATAGCTGGCGCGCGCAACGCTACGGAGTCGGAATCACGGCCTGCGCTTGGTTCGAGTATCCGCTCTCCTCTGAGTTGGAATTTACGGCCGTGGCCACGTAGTAGTAAGTCTGGCCGGAGACGACCGTGCTGTCGGTGTATGCGGTCGTGCTGTCGAGCGAGGAGTTGATCATCGTGTACGGTCCACCCGACACGGTGCCGCGGTAGATGTTGTAGCCGACGGCGTTGGTCGAGGCGGTCCAGGTGAGATCTGCGGTGTGCTGAGTCGCCGCCGTTCCGGTGCCGGTCATGGTTTGCACGGTGGGCGAGTTCGAGGCATTGCTCGGGAATAACAGTGACGCCGACGTCGCTCCACTCGACTGCGGTGTGAACGTGACGGTGAAGGGAGTAGATTGACCGGCGGTGAGGGTTGCCGGCAGGGAAATTCCGGAGAGCACAAACTCGCTGTTGTTAAGACTGGCCGAGGAAACCGTGACAGATGCGCCGCTGGCGGTGAGGGTGCCATTGAGCGACGAACTCGACCCGACCACCACGTTGCCAAAGCTAAGACTGGTGGGAGACACGGCTAACGTACCCGCGGCGGTTCCGGTTCCGGAGAGTGCGATGTTGAGCGGCGAGTTGGATGCGTTCGACGCCACGGACAAGTTTGCGCTTGCCGCACTGGCACTGGTCGGTGCAAAGGTGGCGGTAAAGGTCATGCTTTGATTGGCCGTCAGAGTGAGGGGCAAAGTTAGTCCGCTGATCGAGAAAGCCGCAGCGCTGGAACTCACTTGTGAGATGGTGACCGACGATCCGCCGGTGTTGGTCAGGGTTTCGGACAAGCTCGAACTGGTGCCGACCTGAACGCTCACGAACGCCAGGCTGGCGGGATTCGCCGTCAGTGTTCCCTGCGTCACGCCGGTTCCAGAGAGTGGAATGCTCAAGTTGGGATTCGAGCCGGTGGAAGTGATGGTCACGCTGCCACTGGCGGCGCCACTCGTTGTCGGAGAAAAAAGCACGGTGAACGACGTGCTCTGGCCCGCGGTCAATGTCAAAGGCAAAGACAAGCCGCTCAAACTGAATCCGCTGCCGCTGGCAGGCGCGGCTGAGATCGTGAGGCTCGATCCGCCAGTGTTGGTCAGGGTTTCGCTCAACGATTTCGAAGTGTTGCTCTGAACGCTGCCGAACGCCAGGCTGGTGGGGTTCGCTGTCAGTGTTCCCTGCGTCACGCCGGTTCCGGAGAGCGGAATGCTCAAGTTGGGATTCGAGCCGGTGGAAGTGATGCTGACGCTGCCACTGGCGGCGCCACTCGTCGTCGGAGAGAAAAGTACGGTGAACAACGTGCTCTGGCCCGCGGTCAATGTCAAAGGCAAAGACAAGCCGCTCAGACTGAATCCGCTGCCACTCGCAGTGGCGGCCGAAATCGTGAAGCTCGATCCGCCGGTGTTGGTCAGTGTCTCGGACAAGCTCGTGTTGTTGCCGACCTGGACGCTACCGAACGCAAGGCTCGTGGGATTGGCGGTGATTTGACCGGAAGTTGTGCCCGTACCGGTGAGAGAAACCGTCGTTGTGTTCGAGGCTAGAAAGCGTCTTCTATGAGTCCCGGAATATTGTAAAGAGAGACCCCCGCTTGTGCTGCCGGCGCACTGCGCCGCAAAAGTGGCGGTCAGACTCACACCCTGGCCCGGGGCCAGCGTCAGCGGCATGTTGAGCCCACTGACGCCAAATCCGGTCCCTGATACTGTCGCTTGGAAAATCGTCAGATTCCCGCTTCCAGTATTGTTCAGAAGCACCGATTTCGACAAGCTGGTACCAATCTGAACGCTGCCGAAGCTCACGATGGAGGGATTGACAGCAAGTTGTCCCGAGGCTGTTGCTGCGAATAGGAAGACATTCAATAGAACTAATCCGTACCCAACACGCGTCCGTGGGCAATTGAGAACTTTCACTTTGCTTCTCCTGTTCCGTGCTCCGAAAAGCACGGTGGGGGATGTGGAGTAGCTGCTCCGTGTCCTGCGACCAAACAGATCCGGCGCAGGCGCGGTGCATACAGCGATTCTTTCGGACTGGACCTCCTTTGGGCAGATCACGAAAGGGCAGAACGATACTCAGAAGGGCATGACGACGCGGGTCCGGTTGCGAACGAGGAGATGTCCGACAGGACAGGTAAATCGACAGACTACTGTCTGGGAATGACTATTCCTGGATGACCGGAATCGAGGACAGTATGAGCAAGGTCAACAGTCGAAGGGACTCCCGCCAACATGTCATTGCAGACCAAAAGAACCAACTCATTCCGGCTCCTGCTGGCGATATGTGCGCTGCTTTGCGTCGCCCTCGCGTGGGCCACTTTCGCCGCTTAATCCGTCAGGGGCGGCCTAACCAACAGTTATGACCATGGTAAAATGACCATGCTTAAGGAGCTTTCGCATGAAGAAAATGGCTGCAGCTTCTTTCAAGATCCATTGTCTGGCGGTCATGGATGAAGTTCAGGCTAAGCGCGAGACCATTGTGATTACAAAAAGAGGCAAACCAGTCGTGAAGCTTATCCCTGCCGAGAAAGACTTCGACGACATCTACAATTTCCTCGCTGGCAAGGGTGCGATTACAGGCGATGTCGTTTCACCTGCGATTTCGCGCGAAGACTGGGGAGAGCTCAGGTGATTCTTGTCGATACGCACGTTGTCGTCTGGCTGGCGCTTGACCAAGATCAGCTCTCCAAGAAGGCAAGAGCAGCCATCGACGATGCGCGCCAGAACGGGGACGGATTAGCCATCTCCGACCTTACTCTCCTGGAGTTGGCTTCGCTCTGGAGCAAAGGACGCATTAGCCTCGATATTAGCCTGGAATCTTTCCTGCGTGAGGTCGAGGCGCGCTTCATCATCTTACCAATCAGTGGCCGCGCATGCGTGCGCGCCCTCGGACTTCCAGCAACCTATCCTAAGGATCCAGCGGATCGCATCATTGGAGCCACCGCGCTGGTCGAGGGACTGTCTCTGCTAACTGCGGACCGCGCGATCCGACGGTCACGGGCTCTTCACACGATTTGGTGAGAAAAACCGTGAAGGCAGATGGTTCTGCTGCTGGTGATCATTTCCACCTGGGTTCCGCCCAATAAATTGTATTGCCGCAGTGATGAAGTCTGGCGTGGCATACCGCGCAGAGGGTGATCAAGTTTTCCGCGGAGTCGGCTCCCGAATGACTGCGAAATTCTCTGTGGTGCACCTCAAGATTCGACATCGTGCCACAGGATTGACACCTCCAACCGTCGCGACGCAGGATCTGCTGGCGCAGACTTTCGTACGATGAGGGATCCAGCCGCGCGGGTGCGGCTTTGGGACGAACCATTCTCACGACACCTTCTCACGCAGGCTTTCGAACTTTGTGCAACTAAGTTGCACAATCGAAGCGTTACCCGTCTTATTCTCAACGTCCCAAGGGCAACCGCCGGACTCGAATTCGCTTTTCTTCGACGACGACAATACTGCCTTCGTTCAGAGGCTCCTCCATCACCGGCATCGCCCCTAACAGCAATCGCAATTGAACTGCGGGACGTTTGGGTCCACGCCGAAGCAGAATGACGGATGGCTTTTCTTCGTTGCGCAAAGCCAGTAAGGTTGCGAAATCCGTATCGGCAGAGATTAGAACTCGATTTTCTTCCGCGGCGCGAGCGAAAACTTCGAGATCGGCCGCTTTCTGCATGTTGTAGTCGCGAACATGGATCGCATTGTGGCCTGCGGATCGCAAACCTTCCGCGATCAAAGGTGACAAAGCGTTGTCAACCAGGAACTTCAAGAACCACCAACGACGGGGAGTTCCCGCTCCCGGACGGCCTCAGCCGCGTAGCGCAGTGCTTCGCGAACATCTTCGACCTCAAGGTCTGGATAGGCATTTAGGATTTCTGCTTCCGCCATGCCTTCGCCTACCATACCAACAACGGTGGCGACAGGTATACGCAGGCTTCGGATACACGGGAGGCCGCCCATTTGGTTGGGGTCTACGGTAATACGTGTGAAGGTTTTCATTTCTGCCTCTGTCTCAACTGCCGCAGATATTGCAACTTCTCGGCCGTCAAGCTAAAAGATAGCATGTCCAGCGAAGCCGTCGACCCCTGATGTATTTTGCTCGCAAAGTTCGTGATCGAGCTGTGGGCGAGGAGTTTTGGCAGGGCGGTAGGTCACGATGTTCTTTCACGCAGGCTTTCGAGGAAGGCCTGCTGCTGTTCGCCGGGCAAGAACTTGTAATAGCGTGAGATCGAGTTGAGCAGGATCTCCGGGTTGCCATTGTCCAGGTGCGCTCCCGCGAGAAAGTCTGCACAGATCATCTCCAGACAATAACCGCGGGATTTGTCCGTGCCCAGCATTAGGGCTGCCGTCTCGATCGCCTGCTCGATCACTGGAATCTGGCTCTTGTAGACCTTGAAGTAAATCAGCTCCGACCATTCCTCTTCTTTTCCCGTCAGCTCCTTCTCCACCTCCCGCCTGAAGTCTTCCCTGGGCATTGAGCGGGCTTTGTGCACCCAGGGTGCACAATCGAAGTCCTGACCGTCCCGGCGCGCCACTTTCGCCAACTCCCTCCCTTTCGTCCAACCGATTTCCTTGAGATCCTTCCGCGCTTGCGGCGGCAGGTGCTCGTGGATGGACATCAGGTAGTACGCCTTCCTTCTCGATTCCGGGAACCGCTTCGCCAGGAACTCGTCGAACGACTTCAGATTCTCCAGCCTCCAGTACTGTCCCGCCCGTACCTCGCAAAGATACCTACCCAGATCGACGAAGCGGGTGTCGCGCTCCGCCTCTTTCTGCCGTTCCCACGCCAGGATCTCGTCGATCTTGGTGTGGACAAACAGGGCGCGCTTACGATTGAGCTTCGGCGACATCGGCGGATACCTAGTAAACAAGTTCGTCAAACAGACCAAGATCCACTCCTGGCTTGCGCACCAGTCCGGCTTCGACCAAGTCGGGCTTGTCGAGACAGAGCCCGAGGAAGGGGCAAGTTGTGCATCGGTGTTGGTCTTGGGTGGAACAGGGTACCAAGCCCCAAATTTGTGCAACCCGGTTGCACAGTGACGACCAACCGAATCCGAGCCGGCGAAAATGCTGCTACGCGAGGCCCGTCGACGTGGGGAAGGGTACCGAGCCCCAAAGTTTGTGCACCCGGGGTGCACAGTGACATCGACCGAATCCCAAGCGGGCTGACACGGCCCATCTTAAGCTGAGTGACTCGTGCAGAAATGTTAGTGTGTGCGCAAAGCTCTCCATCCTCTACTTGTGTTCCGTCTTCGCCGAGTGGGGCCTGCAACCGATGCGACTTTCATCGTCCGCATTGATTCTTGAGTGGAGCAGGGCACTGAGGCACGAGTTTGTGCACCCCGGTTGCACAGCGACGCAACCGAATCCACGTGGGGCGGGACGGGCCATTTTAAGTTGAGCGACTCGTGGAGATAGGCTACGTCGCTTCCTAGACGGAATATGCTACAATGCTTACACGAGTTACAACTTGGAGGTCGCCATGAGATCAACCCGTTCGATGGTCATCAGCATGCGCTTGCCAGCGGAGAGCGGAAAGCGTCTCAAACGCATGGCGAATCGGCATGGGTGGACCCCCAGCGACGCCAGTGCGCGCCTGGTGGAGGAAGGCTTGCGCCGGTCGGAATTTGGATTCATCGACTTCCGAGATTCGCGTGCGGGCCGGCAAGCCTGCCTGCAAGGGAGCACGCTCGCCGTATGGGAGGTCATGCTGCTCGTTCACAGCTACAAGAAAAACGTGTCGGCCGTAGCGGCACATCTCAAGTGGCCCGAAGTGAAAGTCCAGGCAGCTGTCAACTACGCTGGGGCGTTTCCCGAGGAGATTAATGAGGCCATGGCCGAGAATGAGGCGACGGATTTTGACGCACTGAAACGGATGTTGCCGCAGGCCGCCGAATTCGTTCCCAAGAAAGCGGCGAAAAACTGAAATGCTCAAGCTTCTTCTCGATGAGCATATCTCACCGGATGTGGCGAATGGTCTGCGTCGTCGCAATCGCGCGATGGAAATTCGCTACATGGTGGAATGGGAAGATGGGTATTTCCTGGGACAAGAGGACTCGGTTTGTTTGCGAGAAGCCGCGGTCCAGGGACTGACGCTGGTTACTTATGACCGGAGGACGATTCCCCCCCTGCTCAAAACCTGGGCGGAAGAACAACGAACGCACGGCGGGGTGGTTTTTGTGGACGAAAGAACAATTTCACCCGCGGATATTGGCGGTTTGGTCTGGGCCCTGACCAAACTGGCAAGAGAAGCTGGGAATTGGGACTGGACTAACAGAATCTGTTTCCTGCGGCGCTGATGCCAATCGCCTAGATGTGATCGTGAGGACAAATCTTTCAGGATTTCGCCGTTGAGGCGAGACACTCAGCGAAGCGCCGATGAGGAACAGAGGACTATCACGCAGATCTGCGAGATGCTGCTAAACGCCCTGCACCTGACAATGGTGTCACCCTCTTATGGCGGCGGGATGCTCGCCACAGCTCATACTTGGTCTGCATGCCGATCCATAGTTCAGGGCTAGTGCCAAGGGCATCGGACAGCTTCAGGGCCATGCCTGCCGAAATTCCCGCGCCACCATTCAAGATGCGCGACAGGGCGACCCGAGTCACCCCCAGGTGCTTGGCCGCGTCTGTGACCGACACCGTCCCCAGATACTCTCGGAGAACTCTTCCCGGATGTGGCGGATTGTACATGCGCATAAAAACCTCTCAGTGGTAGTCCTGATAGTCCACGAGCACGGCATCTTCACCTTCAAATGTAAACGTCAACCGCCAGTTGCCGCTGATATCCACCGACCAGTGGTCTTCCAGATCGCCATGCAAGGGATGCAGCCTCCAGCCGGGTGCGTTCATGTCCTTCTCGGATTTGGCGTTGTCCAGCGCAGCAAGTTGCAGTTTCAATTTATCCGCATGCTTCGGCTGAATTTTCGCCCTCGACCCTGTTTTGAAGAACTGCTCGACACCCTTGTGTCGGAAGCTCTTTATCATCCTGTGTAGTGTATACTATCACTATACAATAAGTCAACAGTCGATTAACGTTCCTGCTGACACCAGAATGGCAGATTTGGGGTCCTCCCGATTCTGAGCGAAGGGGAGACCTTGACATTCGCCGTATGTTCGCCTAGTATCAGTGTGTGCGCAACGCTTTCCATCCCTCACTTGTATTCAACCTTTGCCCGAGAGTGGCTCCAACCAATGCGCCCGCTTTTGTCGATATTGGTCTTGGGTGGAACAGGGTACCAAGCCCCAAATTTGTGCAACCCGGTTGCACAGTGACGACCAACCGAATCCGAGCCGGCGAAAATGCTGCGACGCGAGGCCCGTCGGCGTGGGGAAGGGTACCGAGCCACAAGTTTGTGCACCCGGGGTGCACAGTGACATCGACCGAATCCCAAGCGGGCTGACACGGCCCATCTTAAGCTGAGTGACTCGTGCAGAAAGACAGCATTGCCACATTAACGATTCGGCGACCGGACGAGAAAATCAAGACCCAGTTGAGGGTCCGTGCTGCCTATGACGGACGTTCGATGGAGGAGGAGGCCAGGGAGATTTCCCGCTCAGCTCTAATCGCTTCCTATCTGGTAAGAGGAAACCTGGCGGATGCCATTCAGCGACGATTTGCAGCGTTTGGCGGGCTCGACTTTGAGTTGCCAACGTGCTCTCAGAGCTCATGATGCCCAAACCCGACCGCCGCGCGTGCTGATTTTCCTCATGCGTGAACGGGGGCTACCTGTTGAATCCGCCGCACATGGATTTGCTTCTCCCGCTTGCGGGTTCGGGCGATGTCGTAGGAGGCCTGCATCCGCATGAGCGTGTCCATCTTCACGCCAAAGGCTTTCTCGATGCGAAGCGCCATATCCCCGGAAAGGTCAGCCTTGCCGTTAAGCAGGCTGGACAGCGCGGGCCGGGAAACCTGAAGCGCGGCCGCCGCCGCCGTTACCGACAGGCCCGCGGGCTCGATAATCTCCGTCCAAATGAAATCTCCGAGATGGGGCGGGTTCTTCATAGACATGGCACTTTACTCCCTTTGCCCTGGTGGTAGTCTTCCAAATTTAGATCGCAGATTTCCCGCTCTGCGATGTCGATAGGAACGTCAAACGACGGTTACGCGTGACGGTGCGGCTTCAAGTGCCCTTGCCATTCGAAGTGAAGTAGACGTGTATCAAAATGCGGTCACTTGCCACTGAAAGGCGCGAAACTCGGCGAGCCTGCTGAAGTCTCGTTCGTTAGCTGTGATCACCCGGATGCCCAGTCGTCCCGCGCTCATCGCGATCAGTGCATCATTGGTTAAGCGTCCTTGCCCAATCTTTTCGTAATGATACTTGGCCGCCAAGCGAGCAAGCACTTTGCCGGCTTGGGTCCAGTCGCTGAGATTCGGAACCAGGATCCGCTTCGCCCTATCAAAATCTCGCTCCAAACGTTCTACAACCTGCCGATCGCGATCGGCAGCACCAGCATAGAGTTCTCCGAGTACCACTGCACTGAGCCAAAGCGGCGCATCCGAAGTGAACCGGCGCAGTGCCGGGGCCGCATCGTTTCCTTGCCGCAGCGCGGTAATGTAAACGGAAGAGTCGAACAGGGCGGGCTGCATCTAACCACCCAACGTTCCGTATACATCTTTGATTTCAATGCCACTCTCGACAAAGCGCTCGGTGGCTTCGAGAGCCAATCGATTGCTCTCGTGTTCGGCAATTGCCAAATCCAGCGCACGCTCGATCGTCTCAGTCTCGGTCTTCGCTCGCAAAGCTTTTTGGGCGCGCTTGATTTTCGTGGAATCCAACTGAAAGTGCTTGTGTAATCGACTCCTTGCCGTAGCCATGCATGTGCCCCTTTCCCTATTAAACAAGATACACTGCAATGTACACATATTCAATATTTATGTACACGCTGGGAGCATTCCAAGCCCTCCCGGGATGCCAAGCACGTAGCTGTTGAAGTAAGGACAATGGGTCAGGCAGAGGGAACATTCGTCGATAGCTGGAGAGCTGCGCGGACAATGACAACCATTGATACCAATTTGTGGTGGCATTGTGGGACAAAGACACCACCTTCAGCTTGGCCGCACAGACGGCCCTGGAGGCGGCATTTAATCGGGGAGGCCTGGTGGTGTCGGCGCCGGTATTGCGGAGTTGATAGGTGCCCTAGGCCGAAACGAATCGTTTTGCCCGCGCGACGCGGGGACTCTGCAAACATTTACACTTGGCGAAGCGTGAATCCCGATTGAGCCGGACGCCGTCTTGGTTAAAAGGACAACTACCACGTCCCTCGTATATCCGGGCGCTCCAGCTATTCGGCACCGTTTTTTTCCCCACTGGTTCGCCATTGGTTTGTTTTGATAAATCTGAATTGTCGATGGGAACGCTAGTACAAAATAACTTGCAGCGAAGCGATTTGCTGAAATAAATCGGATCGCAACGTTTGGTCCCTTGTTTGCACGTACATCGGCGAGGAGGAAAGACAAATGACAGACAACACCAACAAATCCACAGAGAGTTCCAAACCAGGCGGAATAGAGCCCGGTTCGGGAGAGCCTACCGCTCCGAAGGGTAAGACTCCCTCCGAATCAGAACCGGCATCGGTAACAGGTGGTCTTCAGAAAAAAAGCAATAAGGCGATTAGCTCTGATAACACAATTGCCGTCGTAGTAGATGCTGCTGCAGGCAAAGTTTATACTAATAGCCGTCGAGTATTTGGAACGAACAACAAACATTCGATCAACGCCCTTGGAAACCAACTAATAAATGTCGTACTTAATACTGCGGGAAAGCACGATCTGCTGAACAATGAATGGGTCCTGCCCATTATCCACGGGATCGGTCCAAAGGATCAACTTGAAGGCTTACTCGCCGTCCAAATGGTTAGTGTTCATAGTTTGGCTATGGAGTATCTCAAGCGTGTATCACTGGAAAATCAAACACCATACGGAATAGATGCCAACATCAATCGCGCCACGAAATTGTTGCGAACCTTCACGATGCAGATGGAAGCTCTGAACCGCCATCGCGGCAAGGTCGGCCAACAGATGGTCGTGGGAAATGTGAATGTCAATGAGGGCGGTCAGGCGGTCGTTGGACAAGTGAGCCATGACGGTCGTGGGAAGGCTCCCACGGAAGATGATGCAGACAAAGTCCAATGAGCAGAAGCCGCTTCCTCGAAGGGGGTGGCTGAAAAACGGGAACCCGCCGGGGGACCCGAACACGGCACCGAGGTGTGGTGCCAAAACGCGTCGTGGCACAGCATGTCAGTCGCCCGCGATGCGTAACGGCCGTTGTCGCATGCACGGCGGCGCCAGTACGGGCCCTCGTACCCCGGAGGGTTTGGCGAGATCACGGCGCTCGCGCTGGAGGCACGGGCTGTATTCTTCAGAAAGCAAAGCCGAACAAAAACGGGTACGTGAACTCGTCCGACAGAGTCGAGAGTTACTGAAACAGCTGTGATCAGGTATCCCGTGGTCCGGGGTACATCCACACATTCGCTTGCTACCCCCCTGGATGGTCTGAACCCGAACGCGATTTTACCCAGAAGACCGAGTCGCGCTCCCTTGAAGAACGTGAAGCAATACCGCAAAGCGCTCTTCCCGGCTGAGCCGTTTCCCTGGGCCTTGCCAGTCCGGATTGGTCGTCCCGCGGTGCGTTGGGTTCATCCACTACTTTTCTTCACTGCAGCCGGATGATCAGGATCTGGACTTCGACGACATCTACAATTTCCTCGCTGGCAAGGGTGCGATTACAGGCGATGACGTTTCCCCTGCCAACTCCCTCCCTCGTCCAACCGATTTCCTTGAGATCCTTCCGTGCCTGCGGCGGCAGGTGCTCGTGGATGGACGTCAGGTAGTACGCCTTCCTTCTCGATTCCGGGAACCGTCTCGCCAGGAATTCATCAAACGACTTCAGATTCTCCAGCCTCCAGTACTGTCCCGCCCGCACCTCGCACAGATAGCCCGTCAACCGGAAGTTACAAAGGCACTGATCCCAACCAGAGAAAAGCCAACTAGGGTCGTCCCGTGTTTGTCCGTTAGCCCGCTTCGGTACAATAGCCACCGTGGCGGAAATCAAGGTTGACCACGCTCAGACACTGGCGAAGGTCCAGATCTTCTCAGGGCTCACGGAATCTGAACTCGCTTTCCTGGCCCAGCGAGCGGCGCCTCGCCGTTTTTCTCCGGGCGAAACCGTTTTCAGCGAGGGCGAGCCGTGCGCGGGACTGTATGTCGTCGAGTCCGGACACGTCCGCATTTTCAAAAGTTCCGCCGGTGGACGTGAACAGGTTCTCAGTATCGATGGGCCAGGCAGTTCCGTCGCAGAGCTACCAGTTTTCGATGGAGGAAACTACCCGGCCTCGGTGACCGCCGTTGACGACGCTACGCTTCTGTTCGTCAGTAAACAAGATTTTCAGGCACTCTGCCTGGCTCATCCTCAAGTTGCACTCAAGGTGCTGCGCGTGGTCGGTGCTCGGCTGCGACGGTTGGTGGGAATCATCGAGGAACTCTCGTTCACAACGGTCCGGCATCGCCTGGCTTCGTTCCTCCTGCGTCTTGCCCGAACCGAAGGCAAGCGCACGCCTGACGGAGTGGAGGTTACTTTGCCAGTCAGCAACCAGGAGTTGGCGTCGCAGATTGGGACGGTCCGCGAGCTGGTTTCCCGGAATCTCTCTCGCCTCCAGGCAGAAGGGATGTTCAAGATTGACGGTCGCACCGTAACCATTTCCAATTTGAAGGCTCTGGAAGCCGAAATAGATTCCCCTGGTTAAATCTGATCGATTCGGATAGGTCCCCTTCGATTCTCCAATCATGAAAACTATTCATACAAACTCCTCCTCGTGACAAAAGTCATCGGTACGGGTCTGCCGCTCCGCTAACCTTCAAAGAGAAGACGAAACGAAGCCCAGAAGCAGGAAGCCAATGACCGAGACCAGTGACGCTGTCCGCGCAGCTCTGCAGACCCGCAGGCGAGCCCTAATTGTGCCTCGCGAGCATGGGGCCTGGGGTCTACTGCTTATTCCCCTATTCACGGGAATTGTTACGGGGTTCGCTTCGGAGCGTCGGATCTGGCCTTTGCTCCTGTTCACGGTGGCCGCCGTGTCGTTATTTTGGCTACGGACACCGGTCGAAAGCCTCATGGGCACCGGTTCTTTGACGGCCAATACAGAAGAAGAACGGCGGACGGCACTTGTCGCATCGGTTCTCTTGGCCGCTGTGGCGACTGCTTGTTTGACCGGTCTACTGTGGAAAGGACAAAATTTGTGGTTGCTCCTTCTGGGAGGAGCCACTGCGTTTGCGCTTCTGGTCCAGTCAGTCCTCAAAAGCCTGGGTCGGAAAGCGAGAATGATGGCTCAGTTGGTCGGCGCAATTGGCCTGACTTGCACTGCACCGGCTGCTTACTACATCGGCACCGGACGGCTAAGTGAGCGCGCTTTCATCTTATGGGCGGCCAACTGGATCTTCGCAGGCAACCAGATTCATTTCATTCAACTGCGAATTCAGTCTGCCCGTGCCTCCACTTTCTCTCAGAAATTCGCGCGCGGGAAGATCTTCTTTCTCGCGCAGCCGGTATTTTTCGCATCCTTGGTCGTCGCATCGTTGTGGCGCATGCCTCCTCCCTTGGTGATCGTCGCTTTTGTTCCGGCACTTATTCGAGGAACACTGTGGTTCCTTCGGAAACCGGAATCCCTGGATGTCAGGAACCTCGGCTGGTCCGAGATGAGGCACGGACTGGTATTTGGAATTCTGCTTGCCGTTGCTTTCGTTTATTCGTAAGAGGAGTTCCCGCCATAGCAAGGGGCGTCATACCAGCATTCCGGTTATACCTCCTTGCCCCGTGACAAAAGTCATCGGCATGGCTTCGCTACTCCGCTAGCTTCGGAGTATCGAGCGTGGCCATGAGAAATGAAGCCGCCCCGAGGAGGATGCAATGAGCACAACCGCTGAGAAAACTGTTCGCGAATTGGCCCTGGAAAACCCCGCTGCGACCCGAGTGTTTGAAAAATTGGGCATCGACTACTGCTGCGGCGGTGGCAAGTCCCTCGAAGAAGCGTGTCGTACGGTGAATCTTTCGATGGACGAGGTGCTGGACTCGCTGGAAATGGCCGAGCAGTCGGCGCGTGCCTCACAGCAGGATCGCGACTGGCAAACAGAGCCGCTCGCCGACCTGATCGGACATATCAAGAACAAACACCACAAGTACACATGCGAAGAGATCGCCCGCCTCGGCCCACTTTTGGACAAAGTTTGTTCTGTACATGGGAAAAGCCATCCCGAGCTTCCGCGGATTCGTGAGACGTTTCGTGGCCTGGCACAGGAACTGACCACTCATATGATGAAAGAGGAGATGGTCCTGTTCCCGTACATAGTGAGGATGGAAGAGGCGGTCATCGAGAAAGAGCCCGTCCTGCCGCCGCCATTCGGCAGCGTGCAAAACCCGGTTTCCATGATGGAACATGAGCACGATTCCGCGGGGAACGCCTTGCGCGCTATGCGTCAAGCAAGCGTCGGATACACGCCGCCGGGTGATGCCTGCATCAGCTTCCAGACTTTGTACAAGGCCTTGGCTGACTTTGAAGCCGATCTGCACCAGCACATTCACCTTGAAAACAACATCCTGTTCCCGCGAGCGATTGCAATGGAACAGGCGCGCTAACCGACTCGCAAGGCAGCCAGACACACTAGGTAGCTCGGGCTATGATTGCAGAATGTTGGCGATCGGAGGTTCCCATGCGCTGTGTGGCTTTTCTCAGTTTTTTCCTGTTCCCGCTGATTACAGTTGCTCGTGCCCAGGTGTCCGCAGAAGGCCAGGCATGCCTGGATTGCCACAGCACTAGCACACCGGGCATTGTGGAGCAGTGGCGAGAAAGCGTCCACGCTAGGAAGAATGTGGACTGCTACTCGTGCCATCGTGCCAAGGAGAAAGATCCGGCAACCTTTGACCACTACGGCCATCGCATTGCCGTGATTGTCACACCCAACTACTGCGAGCGCTGTCACGACAAGGAGGTACAACAGTTCGAAAAGAGTCGTCATGCCCAGGCAGCACAATTCATCGGGTCTCTGGATAACATGTTGGGCGAGATAGTGGAGGGCGGCCCAGCCGCCGCGAACGGATGCCGACAGTGCCACGGCAGCGAGGTCAAGTATGTGAAAGACGGCAAGTTTGATGCCGATACTTGGCCGAACAGTGGCATCGGGCGCGTGAATCCGGACGGCAGCCGAGGCTCCTGCGCTGCCTGTCACGGACGGCACTCCTTCAGTTCAGCACTCGCTCGCCAGCCCGAGAACTGTGGAAAGTGTCATCTGGGTCCCGATCATCCGCAAATGGAGATCTACACCGAATCGAAGCATGGCATTCAGTTTCGTGCCAACATTGCCAAGATGAACCTGGATTCAAAGTCCTGGGTAGTTGGGAAGGACTATTCCGCGGCACCCACCTGCGCAACCTGTCACATGAGCGCGACCAGTAATCAGCCAGTGACACACGATGTGGGCGACCGCATCAGCTTCACACTTCGGCCAGTCGTCAGCTTCAAGCTTGAAAACTGGGAAAAGCGTCGTGCCGCCATGCAGGACGTCTGCTCGAACTGCCACGCCACCGGCTGGGTAGAGAACTTCTATAAACAATACGAGAACACGGTCGATCTCTACAACGAGAAGTTTGCCAAGCCAGCCAAAGCGATCATGGATAAGCTCTATGCTGCCAATAAGCTTACGAAGACGCCGTTCGATGAGAAGATCGAATGGACCTACTATGAGCTTTGGCATCATCAGGGGCGGCGTGCTCGCATGGGCACAGCAATGATGGGCCCGGATTACACGCAGTGGCACGGCTTCTACGAAGTCGCAAAGACGTTCTATACGGAATTCATTCCCGAAGCTGAGGCGCTTCTTCCCGGCGTGACCGCAGACGTTATGAACAGCCCTTACCACCAGTGGACAAAAGGTCTGAGCAAAGAACAGCTCCAACAACAACTCGATTTTTATAAGAAGAAGTACAACCAGTGATGACTCGCAGGATGTGATTGGAGACTCCCTCTGATGCATTCCGGACGGATGGCCGGCAAACCGGAAGCTATCCAGAAACGGGCTTCCGGGAGATCTTCCCGATGAGGACTTCTGGCCCGGAATAGCTTCCGGTTGGCTCGTCGTACAGACAGAATCGTGTTTTGGTCCTGGGAACCGCGAGAGTGCACTCACTTCACCTGCAGTCGAATGCGCCTCGCCACGCAATTCGGGTAGACGTTGGTATGGTGGTCCTTTTTCCGGCCGCGGCAGCCGGTATGAATGCCGAGGACCACAACTAGACGGCCGGAGCTAGCGGCCGCCTGAACGCGCGCGAAAACGAAGCTCCCAACCCAGCAATGCGCCGAGCGCGGCGCTGACCGGAACCACGGCAGTATGCCAAACGAGGATGTGCGCGGCCTGGAAGTTCGGACAATGCAGTTCGAGCATACCCACACCGGCCAGGCCACCCAGCGTGCCGGCGACCAGTCCCGCGGAGGCGGGGTTGACCGCGAATCCGCGGCGAAGCATCAGCCAACTCAGCAATCCGGCGGGGATTGCATGGAGGAGACCGGTGAGCAGACATGCCATGCCGGCCGAAAGGAAATGGTCGGTTTGGTAGTCGCGGAATAAGTCCGCGAAGATGGCCAGCAGCGCGGCGCTGCTGAGCGCCAGCAGCGCGCCTGGAGAGACGCGAAGCCGGCTCGCCGGAATCATCTGATGGACGAAGCTGACGGCTGCCAAACAGGCGAGCAGGCCGAGTGCGGGAAAGACGAGTGAGCGCTCCAGCAGATTCATCTTTACAACCCCAAAGAAGCCCCCCCGCGCTGCACCGGCCAGGGAAACACCTGTGCAGACAAGAACGAGGCCCACGGCCATCAGCCACACGGGCGGCAGCGGTCGCACGGGGCGCAACGACGGCTTGATCGAGTCACCGATGCGCTCGAGCACAAGCGGATCGAGATCCTGCGGAGCCTGCGCGGCCTTTTTCAGGACGTCGTCAATCTCTTCATCTTTCACGCCAGTCCTCCGCTCTGCCACTTTCTCGGGCCCGTGGCGCCAATCGTTTGCCGTAACTTCTTATAGGCGCGGTGCACTTTTTGCTTCACCGATCCCACGCTCGACGACGTGGCGCGCGCGACTTCCTCAAGTGACATACCTTCGACCTTCAACATAGCAATAACCTCGCGCTGGGCCTCAGAGAGCGGCGCCAACAACGCCTCCAGTTCGCCGGCTTGGTGCGGAGCCGACGAGACGCTTTTCGACATTTCCTCCAACTCCCTTTCGCCGGCTGCGGTGCGGATGGACTTTCGATAGTGGTCGACGCGAATGTGCCGGGCAATCGCGTAGAACCACGGTAGCGCCGGCTCGCATGGGTGATAGGTGTGGCGCACCTTGTGAATCCGCAGCCAGGTTTCCTGCAGCAGGTCATCGGCATCGGCGCGGCTGATCGATTGTGCAAGAAAAAACCGGTGCAGGCGCGGACTGATGCGGTCGATGAGAGCCGTGGCCGCAGCGAAATCGCCTTGTTGATAGCGGACCATCAACATCTCGAGATTTTCGCCGAAGTGCATGCGATGGAACATCTAACTTGAATCTTCACCGACGTCAGCGCCTTCGCGCAAATCCCCAGCCACATTCGCCTACCTGCCCACTGGCCCGTCGCGGCCCCAATAACAATATTCGACAGATTGCGCTGAAAAGTTACGCCGGAGACGAAAGAATTCAGCAGCATTTTATTTTGCGCGATTGCGCATGGGGCCGTAACTTTCCGCGAGCTCGAAGCGAATCCATCTGTGAACGCGCCCCGTTGCCAGGAACCACTCCTACGCTCGCGGCGCAGAACAACTTCATCCCAAACCCCAGGAGATCACGATGAATAAACTTTGCCTAACGAAGCTTCGTTTGTGGCGCGCCGGTTTTGTGCCCGCCGCGCTGATTCTCACCTGTGCCATTGCGGTTCAAGGCCAGTACGTGCGCAGCCCGCTGGTGATCACAAGCACGAATGATGCAAGCGGGAACGCTGTTGTTGTCTTCAAGCTGAACACCCAAGGAACTCCCTCGCTCGAGTTGGCGCAGACGCTGGCGACCGGCGGAAAGGGCGGCGCGAGCACAAATGCAGGGATCGTCCAGTTCGAAGGGGAATTTGGTGCTGTTGCGAACTACGGATCCAATACCGTAAGCCAGTTGCTGCGCGAGGGCGATGCAATCGCAATCAGGTCGACAATCTCGCTGGCGCCTGAATGCACGAAGCCCGACTCCGTCGCATTGAATCGAGACCAGCTGTTCGTGGTGGGCGCGAACTGTGCCGAGAGCCACGCCTGGCCCTGGGGATTCGTGGATGGTCCGGTCGTGAGCCTTTCCGATCCCTCGGCCGCGCAGATTGCGGTTGGCGAGAGCTGGGCGGCCGTCACGCTTAGTTCGGGATTTCTTTTGCAACTTCCGCTCACGCAGGAAGGCGGCGTGTTGAATGGCACGAGCACTCCGATCCCTCTGCCCAGCAATGCAGACATGGTGCCGCTTGGAGAAGCGTTCTGGGGCAACGTGCTGGGCTTCACTCCGGCGCACAGTCCTGACAGCTTTGCGATTGTGGACGAGAACGGAAAAGTGAATGCGGTGGCTGGCCCGGCACCTTCATATCCCGTGAACGCGCCCTGCTGGGTAGCCAAGGGTGCGGGCAACATCTGGTACACGGGGAACTCGCCCGGGCAGGCGATCAGCATTTTTTTCAGCGACAGTCAGGGTGGAGTGTTCTACAAATCGGTGCCGTTGCCAGGCTCGCCGACTGATATCACGGTCTCCCCCGATGGCAAGTGGCTCGCGGTGATCTATAGCGCCGGGGGCAATGCGTATGTTGCGGTCTTTTCCATCGATAGTTACGGCGACTTGACCCAAGTGGCCACGTCAAGCGCGGTGGGCGTTGCAGCTTTCAGCGGCGTAGCGTTCGGCGAGTAACAAGGTGCCGCGTTGCACTGCCCGTCGGATCACAATGTTTCTTCCGCCGGGCGGTGCCGCGGTTGAGAGCGAAGGCCATTACCGCCTTGACCTTGCTGTATAGTGCATCGCGGGCCCTCAGCAAACGGGCTTCGCGGAGATCAGCAGCGATGTCCCCGAAGCCGACTTCGAAGGCGTGATGACGCACGATCAGTGCGTTTGGGCGATAACTGTAACGTCGAGTTTCGAATAGAGATTCACGCCGCTGGTCCCATACTTGCCGCGGAATTTCTCGACCACGGACTTCACCTGCGTGGCGTCAGTGACAGCAAGAACCTTAAGTTGGCTCTGTGCACTCCCAGCATCAATCCGAATTGAGGGGTTCTTAAGCACGTTCTTGTACCACTGCGTATCCGATCCCTTCACCGACAAGAGGTACAGCTTCCCGTCATCCCACACGAACCAGATTGGCAGTGAGATGGTGCGTCCTGACTTTCTGCCGGTCACGGTAATCGTGATTTCGCGATCTCGAGAAAGGCGGTCTGTTAAAGCATCGTTCCGCTTTGGCATGTGCACTCCTCTACCTAACGCTTAGCTTGATACCTCCAGGCTTTCAGACCGTCGAGAACACCTCTTTTGCGACCATGATGGCGCTCATTGCATTGGGCCAGCCGGAATAAAACGCCAGGTGCGTGATTACCTCGATCAGCTCTTCCTTCTTGACCCCATTCTCTACAGCCCTCACGAGGTGAAACCGCAACTGATCCGGACGATTCATGGCGATCAGCGCGGCTACCGTTGCGAGGCTGCGATCGCGCTTGGAAAGCTGGGGACGTTCCCAGACTTCCCCAAAAAGTACGCGATCAGTTAAATCGACCAGCTCGGGCGCAAAATCGCCAATCAGCTTCTGGGCTGGGGACGGTTCTTTACTCATGCTTATTACTCCTTCCAAATCCGATCACCCGGACAACCTGTACCACGGGACGGTGATGACCACTCTACCGCTTTACCTCGCCTTTCGTTATCTGTTGCAGCTCAGCGGCCCACCAATTTCTGGAGTTCTTCGGGGTAACGAGCACCTTGCACAGCGATCTTTGAGGCTGCGGTTTCCAGCTGTCGGAGATCTTCGCGTGTAAGTTCGAGGGCAGCGGCTCCGATGTTCTCTTCGAGTCGATGCAGCTTCGTCGTACCCGGGATCGGAACGATCCACGGCTTTTGTGCAAGCAGCCAGGCAAGCGCGATCTGAGCAGGCGTCGCCTTTTTCTGTTGTGCGAACTTGCCAATCAGATCCACCAACGCTTGATTCGTTTTACGGTTCTCCGGCGTAAAGCGAGGCACAATGTTGCGGAAGTCAGACTTGTCGAACTGTGTGTCTTCGCTGATCTTGCCGGTGAGGAAGCCCTTGCCCAACGGGCTGAATGGAACGAACCCGATGCCGAGTTCCTCGAGTGTCGGTATGACTTCGGCCTCAGGTTCTCTCCACCAAAGTGAGTATTCGCTCTGGAGTGCCGCGACGGGCTGAACTTTGTGTGCGCGACGGATTGTTTCCACTCCTGCTTCAGAAAGGCCGAAGTGCTTCACCTTGCCTTGCTGAATCAGGTCCTTTACGGCACCAGCCGTGTCTTCGATTGGCACATTTGGATCGACGCGGTGCTGATAGAACAAGTCGATGACATCCGTCTTGAGTCGCTTGAGCGAGGCCTCGGCAACCTGCTTGATGTGTTCTGGCCGACTGTCCAGTCCGGCCTGTTTGCCGGTGTTCGGATCAAGTTTGAACCCGAACTTGGTGGCGATCACCACCTGGCCGCGGAATGGAACGAGTGCTTCGCCCACGAGTTCTTCGTTTGTGAAGGGGCCGTAAACTTCCGCAGTATCGAAGAATGTGACGCCGCGTTCCACGGCTGCTCGGATGACCGAGATCATCTCCTGCTTTTCTCCAGCCGGACCATAACCGAAGCTCATTCCCATGCAGCCGAGCCCGATCGCGGACACTTCCAAGTTGCTCTTTCCAAGTTTGCGCTTTTGCATTATGACTCCTCTCAAATTGCTTCTCTATACAAATTGGTCCCGGTTACGATGCTGCCCTTGCACGCTGTTGTTCGCGCCATCGAGCCGGTGGAACTCCCTCCCAAGTGCGGAAAGCGCGAACGAAGGAGTTTCCGTCCTCATATCCGAGAAGGTAGGCAGCTTCATTCAATTCGAGGACCGAGTTATTAAGATAGTGGCGAGCAAGCTGATGACGGGCTTCTTCTAAAACGCGCTGGAAGCTGGACCCATCGTCTTGCAAGCGTCGCTGCAAGGTACGGGAACTGACATGTAGCGCATCGGCGATGTCCTCGGTGGTGGGGCGGCGGCCAGTGAGTCTCTGTTGTATAGCTATACGGACGCGTTCGATAAAGTTCTCGTCCCCGTTTTCCTCCTTCAGCTCTGCATCAAACTGCGGTGCAAGTATTCCCAGAAGCTCGGCGTTACGCGTGACGAACGGGCGATTGGCGTCGGTAGCACGAAAAATGATAGCGTTGCGCGGAGTTCCGCAGACGACAGGGCAGCCGAAGTGACGTTCGATAGTCTTCACGTGGGCACGAGGTTGTACGAACTCCACGCGAACCGGCGAAATACGCGTCCCTGTGCCGACGCGAGCGGTCGAGAGCACCCAGGCGAAGCAGCATTCGATAAGAACCGGAGGCTCGACCTCGTCAGCGAGAAGCCAGCGGAACTGAATGCTCCACTCTTCGCCGTCCTTTTCCTGGAGGATCTCTTCCGGGCAGGTGAGCTGCTTATAGCGAGCCATTTGGTCTATGGCGGAGCCGAAGTTCTCTGACGAGAGAGCGGCGAGACCGATTGGGTGAAATCGTTCCGTCTTCGTTTCTGTGCCGAGCAAGAGCCCGATGGAAGGGTCTGTGCTGACCTCGCCCACGGCACGCCAAAGCGCAAAGAGTTCCTCAGTGTTGAGAAGCGCACGGGCTTGATGGATAAATGCCTGGGGGAGCCCGGCTCTGCGCAGGACCGCAGGGGCACGGACCCCAAGTTCTTCCAATCGTTGAAGAGTACTGCCCGAGAAGCGAAAGTGCTTATTCATAGGTTCACTCAGATCTGAGAGAAGCCATATCGATGGAGAAGCGGTACTTTACATCCGACTTGACCAGTCTCTCGTAGGCTTCGTTAACCTTCTGGATCGGGATGACTTCGACATCGGCGGTGATGTTGTGTTGCCCACAGAAATCGAGCATCTCCTGGGTTTCGGCGATGCCGCCGATGTTCGAGCCTGAAAAACTGCGACGGCGCATAATCAGGCCGAAGGCAGAAACGGCGAGAGGTTTGGCCGGGGCGCCGACAAGGGTAAGGTTGCCGTCGCGGCGGAGCAGGTTGATATAGGCGTTGATGTCATGGTCCGCGGAAACGGCGTCGAGAATGAAATCGAAGCTTTCGGTGTGCCTTTGCACCTCGTCGGCATTGCGGGACACGACGACGGCGTCAGCGCCGAGACGAAGCGCATCCTCCTTCTTGTTCGGTGAAGTCGTGAAGACAACGACCTGGGCTCCTAGCGCATGGGCAAACTTTACGGCCATGTGGCCCAATCCGCCAAGGCCGACCACTCCAACTTTCTTGCCCTCGGTGACGCCCCGGCGGCGCATGGGTGAGTAAGTTGTGATTCCAGCGCAGAGCAGAGGAGCAGCTCCGGCAAGGTTCAGATTCGAGGGGACACGCAGGACGAACCTCTGGTCCACGACAATGCTCTCGGAGTAGCCGCCATAGGTGACGCCTCCGGGGTGCTTGTCCGGCATATTAAAGGTGAGTGTAAGGTTCGGGCAGAACTGCTCAAGGCCAGCCCGGCACTCGGGACACGTGCCGTCCGAGTCAACCAGGCAGCCAACCGCGGCGAGGTCGCCGGACTTGAATTTGGTAACGGCGGAGCCGACCTTGGTCACGCGGCCGACAATCTCATGGCCCGGAACAATCGGGTACACAGTGGGCATGAATTCGCTCCACTCATTACGCACCGCGTGAAGATCAGAGTGGCAAATACCGCAGAACAGGATTTCGATCTGAACGTCGTGTTCGGTTGGTTCGCGCCTCGGGATCGTGGTAAAGGCAAGCGGCGATGTCGCGCTGGCAGCGGAGAAAGCTTTGGCGTTTTGCATGTATTCAATGTAGATGTTCGCCGAGCGTTACGATATGCAAAACATGCCATTGTGTATGCAAAATACGCCGGCAATCTGTGCGCATGAAGTCATTGGCTCGTCCGCCGGATTAGTACCTATAAAACGGGCTTCGAGGAGATCAATGCCGATCTCCTCGAAGCCGACTGGCGGGTACAAATCCGTCACTAGACAGAGTGCCCCTGACAGAGGGTAGGCTCGCAAAGTAGGCGAGAGTAGATTTTCTGTTTGGGGGCTGGGAGTTATCGCTTCGAGGTTGAACAGCAGATCAAATGTAGTTCTTCGTTCCATTTCAGCAAGAAAGAACAATGCCGGAGAACTGGGCTCCGGCATCGTTTTCTTGCAAGGCGTCGTTGCTAATCGATGTCCTGGTTGAGGCGGAGGTCGCGTGATGAGACACCTACGCTGACGGTGCGCTTGCCGCTTGCAGTCAGCCACTTGCCGTCCTTGGTGGACCAGTACTGCAGTTGGCGCGGGGCGACGTGGAGGGTGACCGTCTTGGCTTCACCAGCAGTCAAGTGAATGCGGTCAAAGCCGGCGAGAGCGCGGACCGGGAACTGGACGTTGTCGGGGATTACCGAAGGAGCGCCGAGATAGACCTGCGGCACTTCATCCGAGTCCATGGTGCCCGCATTCTTGATGCTGAGGCTGACGTCGAGGCCGCCATCAGAGGACTTCTTGACTTCGAGCCCGGAGTACTCGAAGGTGGTGTAACTGAGTCCGTAGCCGAATGGGAACAGTGGCTCGATGCTCTCCTTGTCGAACCAGCGGTAGCCCACATTGACACCTTCCGAGTAGGTGGTTTTGCCGTCAACGCCCTTGCCGGACCGCTCGGGGTGCTTGGGATCGGTCGCGGCGTAGTCCTCAAGTCGCTTGCCCCAAGTGACGGGGAGGCGGCCTGCGGGGCTGGTCTTGCCGGCAAGGATGTTGGCCGTGGACCAGCCGCCCTCGTCGCCGGGCCACCACATCTCAAGAATGGCCTTGACCTTGTCAGCCCAAGGCAAGGCTACGGGCTGGCTGGTATTGAGCACAACGATTGTGTTGGGATTGACGGCGGCCACTTCCTCGACGAGTTTGTCCTGATCTCCAGGGAGACCGAAGACAGGATGCAGACGGGTCCAAAGGAACACGACGGCAACCTTAGCTTTCTTGGCGGCGACAAGGGCAGCCTCGTGGTCGGCTTTGCGCTGTTCGGGGGTGTACCAGTTCAGGCGGACCTGGACGGGCATGGCGGAGGTGTCCGGCGTGGTGCTAATCTCAATCGCGTGCCGGCCAGCGGTCAGGTCGATGGCGTGGCGAACGTTGTCGAGGCCATCGGTTGCGGGTATGACATTATCCTGGTTGGCTTGAAGAATGTCCCCGTGGATGCCGCCCTGCACGACTCCGGTGTGGGCCAGGCGATTGCCATCGAGTTTGATGGTGGCGTTGGTTCCAAGAGCCTGAAGATAGATCCAGTAGTTGCCCGCGCTCGGAACGGTAAGCGTGCCCTTCCAGGTGACTATGGCGTTGGGCGTGAGCGGATTGCCGCGCTTGACGGTGAAGTCGACGGTGGCGTCAACGTGCTCGGCGCCATCGCCGGTGCGGACTAGGCCGGATTTCCCATCGTGGCTGAGGGCGGTGGCGGGGACGGTGGTTCCCGTCATGTCGTCGTTGACCGCGAACTGGATTCTCGCGTTGCCGGTGATCTTCTTGAGGGCCTCGTAAGGCCCAACCTGGCGCTCAGGCAGCCCGACGGAGCGCTCGCCATTGATGCCGATGGAATCAACCTGGCCGGCAGTGGGGCCGATGAGGACAACCTGGTCGAGGTCGGCGCCCTTGAGCGGAAGCGCGCCGCCTTCGTTCTTGAGCAGCACGGCAGCTTCCTCGCCGGTGCGCTCGATGATCTTAGCGTTGGCTTCGATGGCCTGTTCAGTGACTTCGTGTTTGGACTGGCCGTCGAAGTAGCCAAAGTGGACGATCTCATACAGGACGCGGCCGGCGGCGCGGTTGATGGCAGCTTCGCTGACAGTGCCGTCCTTGAGCGCTTCCGGCATCTTCTTGGGATCCTCCTTCTTGCCGACGTCGCCGATGTTCATCATTTCCGGCTTCGGTTCCTCGGGAATGTAGCCGGAGAAGCTCTCCATGATGTCGGCCTTGGCGTCCGCCGCTGGCGGGGGCGGAACGGGCATGAAATCGAAGAAAGAAGGAATGGAGATGGCGTTCCCGGGTTCGCCCGGCATCTCCATGTCGAGGCCGGCGTTGATGAACTTGACTGCGTGCACCGCGCCCCAGTCAGATGTAACGAAACCCTTGAAGCCGATCTCGTCGCGCACGATCTTCGTCAGCGTGGATTCGTTGCCGCAAGCGAAGGTGCCGTTGACGCGGTTGTAGGAGCACATGAGGGAGGAGACGTCGGCTCGGCGGATGGCAGCGTCAAAGGGAGCAACATAAACCTCGTGCAGTGTCTGGTCGTCGACGAAGATGTTGCCGCTCTCTGAGTCGTAGGCAACGTAGTGCTTGATCTGTGCCATGACATGCTGCGACTGGATGCCCTTGACTTCGGCGACGGCCATTTCGGAAGTCAGAAAGGGGTCCTCGCCAAAGGTGTTGTAACCGCGGCCGAACTCAAGGTCGCGGTCGATGTTGACAAAGGGCTGGAGGCTGACATCGATGCCGAGGGCGCGGTCCTCGCGGCCGATGACGATTCCGTTCTCTTCAGCGGTCTTGCGGCTGAAGGTAGCCGCGACGCCCATGGTGGCGGTTTCGCCCGGCGAGCGGTGGCGAGTGAGCACACCGGGAGGGCCGTCCGCAAAACGCAGTCCGGGAATGTTGAGGCGCGAAATGCCGCCGAGATAGCCGGCCTGTCCCTGGTAGACGGCCGGATCCTCATACGTACCGTGAATGAGGCTGAGTTTTTCTTCCAGCGTCATCTGGCTGAGCAGTTTGTCGACGCGCGCGTCACCAGTGACGACCGGGGCGGACTGTGCGAATGCGAGCGTACCCCAGATGCTCACAATTGCGATCACTAAGTATTTCGGCGAAAGAATGCGTGATTCCATTGTTACCCTCTCAATCCAATGCCGTTGAGTCTGTATGCCTGACCTACAGTGCTGCTGACAACATTTGAAACCAGTTAGAAAACGATTGATCTCGCGAACGGTCATCGACAGCAGGCAAGTGTACATGGCTGCGCTGTGCGCAAGAGAGTGAGTCGGTGCTCATGGCCCTGCCGTCGCGGCAGTCATCTGTACGCTGGAGGCCATGGCTTCTAGTAGCCCTGGAGACGACGTAGACCGGCGAGACCGGGCCAACGCCTCATCCGACCCATCTTCATCTATCGCAGAATGGGCATCGGCTGGATAAATGTCGACAGGCGCGATTGCCTGCCGAACGATCGCATTTGTTGATTGGCCAGAAACGGGCTTGGAGGAGATCAAATGGCGACTTCCCCGAAGAGGACTTGTCGTTCCTAATCCTTTCGATATACGCTCTGGTACTCGCCTGCGACTCGAATCGGGGCGGATTCGCCTGAGTGGCGCATGAAAGAAATGACCGTCAGCAACGACTTCGAACGGTTCCGGATCGGTGCAGCGAAATATGCTGCCTACCTCGAGACGCCCGAGGGCCGGTTGCGCTCTGACTTGGCCTTTGCCAACCTGCACGACTTTCTTCCCCTGCAGGCCAAAGAGTCGTTGTGCGCATTGGATCTCGGGTGTGGCACGGGAGCGACGGCGGTTCGCCTGGCGCAACTTGGCATCCATGTCACGGTGCTGGATTGTTCTCCGGCGATGCTGGATATTGCGCAGCGCGCCGCCCGCGAAGCGGGGATCTCGGAGAAGGTCGTGCTGAAACACGGTGAGGCAACACAGCTGGCATGCTTATTTCCCGCTCGATCGTTCGATGTAATTCTCTGCCACAACATCCTGGAATACATCGACGATCCGGGGGTTGTGTTGCGAGAAGCGGCTCGCGCCTTGCGGGATTCATCGGCGATATTGTCCGTTCTTGTACGCAACCAGGTGGGCGAAGTATTTAAGGCCGCGATCCAAACGGGCGATTTGTCGGCTGCGGAAAACAACCTCACCGCCGAGTGGGGACAAGAGTCTTTGTACGGGAGCAGGGTACGACTATTTACACCGGATAGCCTGCGCGCCATGCTGAAAGCGGCGGCGCTAACGGTGATTGTCGAGCGGGGTGTACGCGTCCTTGCGGATTACTTGCCGTCGCGGATTTCTCGCAGCGCCGAGTATGAGCGGATTCTTGGGCTGGAGCGTAAACTGGGCAGTCGGCCAGCGTATGCTGCTGTCGCCCGCTACACACACTGCTTCGCACGTTTGTCTTGACGGTGGATGGAGAAAGTTCCCATGAATGACGGCGCCGGCAAGTCTTCATCCATCCCGTCCGGCGGGAGGTCTGATGCCACGATTGCGCTTGGGCTCGGCCTCACCAATGAGTGCAATCTCTCCTGCGCTTTCTGCTACCGGGATCCAACCCGCACCGACCGCCTCTCTCTGAATCAGGTGAAGTCCGTCATGGAACGACTGCCCGTCCGCTCGGTAAACCTTGGCACCGGCGAGAACGGCATGCATCCAGAGTTTAGAACGATACTGAGCTATCTTCGAACACAACCCATCAAACTCACCATTACCTCGAACGGCCACAGCGTTGCAGTTTTGGAAGACAACGAACTGCAGGCATTTCATGACATCGAGTTTTCTCTCGATTACCCGACGCAAGCCGAGCAGGATGCCCAGCGCGGAAACGGTAACTGGGATCTGATCCAGTTGCAGGCGGAACGTTGCGTGAGTCTGGGTGTGCCCGTAACCATCGTCGCGGTCATGATGAAGGCGAACTACTTGCGTCTGGCGGAGGTCGCGCGAGTAGCCAAACAGTTCGGCGCTCCTCTGCGTATGAACGTCTACCAGGCGGTGCGATCCGACATCTACGCGTTGTCCTACGCTGAGTATTGGGAGGGATTCCGTCGCCTCTTTGCGGAAACGGACGTGATCGCCATTGGCGAGCCGCTGGTTCGAGCGATGGCCGGCCTTCCGCCGCTTCGGGGAGGATGCGGCGTAAGCACCGTGAGGGTTACGCCGCGCGCCACGACGCAGCCCTGCGTTTATTGGCCGGGATCAGGGGAGCCGCTGTCGGATTTGATCTCGATGGGGCTCGACATTCTAGACTCCACGCCCTTCGCGCAAGCCCGCACGCTTCCCGGGGCCTGCCAGCCGTGCGAGTTCCGGGACTCATGCCATGGTGGCTGCGCCGGACGACGACGCCTCCAGGGCGCGCTGCTAGAGCCCGACTACTACTGTCCGATCGTTCGCGGGGAACGCCCAAGCCTGCATATCCGCATGGCTGCCACCCGCGATCTGCCCAAGGTGAGCAGTTCCTGCACCACCGTAGTGATTGCCAGGTAGAGACTCGCTGCCTATTTTGCGTCCATCCATTTGTCGGAGCCTGTCAGCTTAACTGACACATCAGAAATGAAAATGTGCAGGGGCTTGCCATCGGCGAAACCGAGATGCTCGGTTGAGAACAGAATTGGACCTGCTTTTTTGTAGCCTGCCCACGTTGCCAGGACGCGGCTCGGCGGCCTGGCCCCGCCGCGGTGGTAGACAAAGTACACGACGCGGTTGTCTTTACCGACGTAGAGATCCCAGGTGTCGCCGGGCGTGTAACCGCCATCTGCCGGATACTTTATGGGGAGTAGTTCGGCCGTCCCGGGGCCTAGCGGCAGGTTAAACTTGCCCTGATCGATCGCGCTGGCACTCTTGTCCCAATGAGCATGAAATGGGAACAGAACCCAATAATTGTCGTTGATGAAGCTCGGGTCGACCTCGTTCTTCACGGCATCGGATTGGCTGCTGAGATCGGTGCGCACGTAGGAAACCTTGACCGGCTTGCCGTTCTTGTCCACGCCTTCAAAGGAAACCTTGCCGGTCTTGGGCTCCCACTCCCACTTGTGAGCAGCTTTGAAGAGTCCGGTGATTTCTCCGTTCCAGGTGTAGCGGATGGCCTCAACTTGATCCCATGAATCGACGCCGTAGGCCTTGGCAACTTGATCGAGAATTGGCGCACGCTGCTGTGCCCCGGAGTTTGGAGCAAAGACCAGCACTCCGCAAAGCAGAAAACCGATCACGGTTAAGCGGCGGGCATTTCTCATAGAGTTCGCTCCTCGGTGAATTGAGCAATGGATGTTGTGATGACGGGCAAGGCCTTCAAGGTGCGGAGAAATATGTTAGCAAAACTTCGGTTGCCTATCCAAACCCAACGTTGCTAGTCGGTCGAGCACGGTGGAGCGGCCGGTCGAGTGATTCGGCGCAACAGGATGATCGCAGCGGCCGCTACCACGCACCCGTATTCCAGCAGCATAATCCAGCCAGGAACCATCCACGGACGACCAAGTGTGCGCAAATGCCACACGTAGTAAGTTGGGATGATGCTAACGGTCCAGATGATGATCGGCACCGTCGAGGCCGACCGCACGAACGGCAGCAGCCAGAGCAGGTACCACGGATAAACGACTGGTGCACATAGAAGCGATGCTGCCATCGGCCAGGCAAATGCGTCCGGAGACCCGGTAGGGGCCTTGCTTCTGAGCCAGATTGCAGTTAGGAAGCCGATGAGCACCGCCAAGCCAGCCACGAGTTGCGGTGCCGCTACTCGCTCGAGCGTTGCAAACACCGGATCATTAAAGCGGAAACTCTGCACGTAGGTGCTGACTGAGCCGATCGGAATCCGGCCGTGGGAGAAAAACGGCATGTATAGAAGTCCGACCACGACCGCCGCCAGTACGCCGTCGCGCATACGAACGCGCCTCCAGTAGAGTGGCAGCAGTACGATCGGGAGAAATTTCACTGCAACCGCCAGTCCAAATGCCACGGCCGCAACCGCACGCCAGCGCCGTCCGAGCGCGGCCACGGATACCGACAGCAGCAGCACGCCGACAATATCGATGTGACCGCTGCCCGCCACTTCTATCGCCAGCAGTGGGTTCCAGGCATACGCCAGAATCCAGTGCGCTCCTTGTCCACTGCGACGCAATATATCGAGCAAAACGAGAACGATCGCCAGGTCACAAACTACAAAGGCGATTTTTAGCGCAAAGACAGACTCCTGAATCGCGGTTACGGCGCGGAAGAAGAGCTCGGCGCCCGCTGGATATGGGCTCGGCAAATCCGGGTTGTTTAGTGTGCGGGTCTCGGGCGTGTGCAACCCGGCGAGGGCGGGGTCGCTGGGAACGACAATATAAGGATTATAGCCGAGCCGCTGCATACGGCCATCCCAAACATATCGGTGAATGTCATCATCTGAACCCGGCGGCCTCTGTAGAAATGCAAGATGCCAGAGGGCAGCCAATGCTAGCCCGATCAAGATGACACGAGACGGGAATTTTGGTGTGGAAAAGAACTCACGGATGGCCAAAAGGTAAGCGGCGCCAGCAACGGCCAACAGAATCATGAACGACGGTCCACCCATGCTGCCAAGATCACGTGAGCAAATCGTCAGCGCCACCAGCAGGATGGCGCCATGGGAGTACAGCCTGTGGGAAGGCGTGATCTTCACGACTCTCCCGTGCCCGTCCGCAACTGCGCGGCCGCTTGTCCCCACTTTTCCAACCAGGCCGCCGTTCGCGGAGCCCTCGCCGGATCCAGTCGCAGTTCGGCGGCAAGCCGAGTTAAGTCGCCATCCACATCGATGTCGTAAAAAGGATGGGTGAAGCCGACCGAAAGCTGCAGTCTGCGAGCGCGCGCCAGCAAAGCCCCGAGCGCGCTGTTCGTGCCCATGGCGTCACTCTCGAAAAGCGTTGGATGGGCGGCCTTAGCCCCGACGAGATAATAGCCGCCATCGTGTGTTGGTCCAACAACCACGTCGTGCGCAGCGAGTATCTCGAACGCGTTCGCAAGAATCGAAGGTGGCAGATGGGGGCTGTCGCTGTTGAAAGCAACGACGCTTCTGCGTCCAGGCGCCGCGAAGTGTGCAAACACCGACGTAAGCCCCGCGGCAAGGCCGTCCCCTTTTTGCGCCACGACCCCGACCGCACCTTGTGCCAGCCATGTGAGTTCTTCAACATCCGAAGCAGGGCACATTATGGCGACCTCCGCAGTGCCCAATGATTGCGCAAGCGTAATTGTGTCGCGCAAGAGGCACGAATACAGCTCGGTGACCGCATCCACTGGAAGGCTCTGAATTAAACGGGTTTTCACCCTTCCCGGCCTGGGTGCTTTTGCCATGACAACCAGCGTGCGACTCCGGTTCGACGAGTGTCCTGTATTTTCGCGGGATGATTCCATAGGGAGATTGGCCACCAAGATTACGCAGGTCGTGGCATTCCGGTCCTTCGGTGCCGAAAATAATAGCGCACTATCAACGAGAGGATGAACCATGCCGCTCCGACAGTGCCTCTCAGCGTGCCGCTAATCTTCGATTTGCCAATCCGCGGATAATAGCTCACCGGAACCTCGACGATGCGGAATCCTGCGAGCGCACCTTTTAGAATGATTTCAACCGCCCAGCCGTACGTGGTTTCCTGGAGTTCAAGCCGGCGAAGGACATCGGCCCGCCCGGCGCGGAACGGTCCGAGGTCGCTTATCTTCAAACCGTACAAAAGTCTGATCAGGAAAGCCGCCAGGCGGTTCCCAAACGCGGCGTGCCAAGGCAATGCTCCACGAATGCTTTGCTTGCCCAGGCGCGAGCCCAGTGTGATATCGGCACGACCATCAATGATGGGAGCCAAAAGAAGCGGCAACTCTGCCGGTCGATCGCTATAGTCGCCATCGAGGAAGACAACCACATCAGGGGTGCTCGCACTGGCGAGCCCGGTCAAACAGGCTTGACCGTATCCTCGCCGAGGTTCGTGGAGAACACGGGCCCCCATCTTTGAGGCGATCTCGGGAGTCCCGTCGGTTGAATTGCTATCTACAACCAAAACCTCAGTGACAATGTCGGCCGGGAGATCAGCTAAGACGCGGCCGATGGATTGCGCTTCGTTGTGCGTAGGAATGACGACTGACACTCGCACTTGATCTCGGCTCAATAAAGTCACCACCACGGGGAGGACGGCCAACGCCGCGCCAGCAGAGTGTCGACGCCCCACGCCCGACCGGCCCGCCCAACCACGAGTGCAAGCGACGCGAGCACCGGAACGAGCAGCTCCCAAATCCACGCCGTGCCCCACTCCGACACCCAAAGGCTACCCAGGTAAAGAAACGCTATAAATGCGGCCGGGCGCGTCAGCAGACCGACGACCAGCAGGATCCCGAGAGAGATCTCGGTCACCGCCTGCATAGGAGCGGCCATCGCGGCGTGACTCGCCGCCAAACCCATAACTGCCTTCCACGCGGCCGGCGAGTGACTCGCCTTTATGTAATAGTTGATGAGGCCTGCGTAGCCGGCTGGAGTATAGAGACCCTTTCCCAGATTTTCGAAGAAGACCCACACCAGCATTGCGCCGACCGTGACTCGAACTAATGCCAATCCGTTTGCCGCGGGCAGTTGATTGACAACATTTTGCGTTGGGCTTGCGTTCGCCATCAACGTGAACCTCCTGCCCAATGGATGCCGCCCCATTTGCTGCGGAAAGAAAAAGGATTCGGTATTTTAAAACGGTTCCGTCTGTTTTGCTAGTGATGAGCCGAGGGCACTGCGTCGTGCTGTCAGGCACCTCTCAATCGGACTGAGGAATTTGACAAGACGCTGTCGCAACAGGCAGACTGCGAAACACCCTGCTCGAAAGGATGCGTCATGCTGCGTCGACCTCTGCTCTCCCTGCTCCTCGTATTCTCGTCTCTGCCGACTCTCGCTCAGAACGAGCGTCATTTCACTTTTCACTACGCATTCACGGTGAAGAACGTCAGCCCCGGCGAGCGCATGCGTGTCTGGATTCCGCTGGCCCACTCCGATGCCTTCCAGGAGGTGAATGTTACTTCCAAGGGTGGAGACTTGCCGCTAAAGCAGGTTCAGCAGCCGGAATACGGGAACGAGGTGCTATACGCGGAAGCTTCGAAGGTCGATAAGACCGAGTACAAGTTCTCTGTGGACTACGATGTCGTTCGAAAAGAGCATGTCGTGCTGTTGAACGGAAAGCCGCTTACTGACGCGCCTTCCGCGAAGGCGCCTTACGTCGAATTGGCGCGGTTTCTGGAGCCGGACCGGCTAGTGCCCGTCACCGGGGTTCCAGCGCAACTAGCCGAACAGGAAACAAAAGGCGCGACCACGCCCCTTGAAAAGGCGAAGGACATCTACGAATACGTTTTTCGCACAATGAAATACGACAAGAGCGGCGAGGGCTGGGGACACGGCGACACGCTCTGGGCCTGCGATGCGAAGCACGGCAACTGCACCGACTTCCACTCGGTTTTTATTTCGATGGCGCGTGCGGAGAAGATTCCAGCGCGCTTTCAGATCGGCTTTCCGCTTCCGGCCGACAAGCACTCCGCCGAGATTCCTGGATACCACTGTTGGGCGGAGTTTTATCTGGATTCGACGGGCTGGGTCCCGGTGGACATTTCGGAGGCGTGGAAGCACCAGGAGAAACACGATTACTTTTTTGGCGCCCACGACGTGAACCGGGTGCAGTTCACGCAAGGGCGCGACCTGAGACTCGCTCCCGCTCAGGAAGGCCCACCCCTGAACTATTTTGTCTACCCGTACGTGGAGATTGGCGGAAAGGAATATCCCAATGTCGCGATCGCGTTTTCATTTGAGGACGCCGGCTCGACGCCCGCAAAGGTGAGCGCCTTACGTTAGAGATTTGTATTTCACCCCATGTGGCGGCTTTTTTACTTTCGCGCTGGGTTCAGGTCGGATGGCCAGCAAATGCGGAAGTAATCCGGGAGCCCTTCAGCGCTTCGTCCTCGCGGTCCAGAAACGGGCTTCGAGGAGATCTCTTAAATGATGTCCTCGAAGCGGACTTGCACTAAGACTTCTGGCCAGCGTCGTTGAGATTCGGTCCCGGGCATAACTTCCGCTTAGCCCGTGATTCGCCCAGAATCTGCGGCAAGCGCCAATGGAGCTTCCAGCCTCACACCGGGGTTGTGCGGGGCATCCTCTGGGAAGTGAGGAGGTAGACGGACTCTGGTAGCGATCCCCGCAGATCTCCCAGACTTCGCGGCACTCGCTTTCATTCAGCCGTGCTATGGCCAAGTTATCGCGCCAGGGTCTCGCGTGAAGCTGTGAATGAAGTGCAAACCTTATCACCCCGCCGCCGACCCCCCTCGTACCACACCCAGTCGGCCAGCACACAGGCAGTGACGGCCAGAACGAGCGCGGGGAAATATGGTGAATTCCGCAGAGAAACGGCTCTATGCTGCGCGGCCTTGAAGCTAGTGGGGACAAAAGAGGCGTTGAGGTGTCGGATATTCGTTACGGCGATATCAGATCAGAACCACGACTCAGGCAGAGAATAAATCGCTTCGAGAAATATGTAGTTTGTGCATTTTTGAATTTAAGGTCGTGCGCTTCATCCCAAGCTTTCCCGCGGCGCTGGCAATGACGCCATTGGCTTCGCGAAGAGCGTGGAGGATAAGCTCCCTTTCGGAGGCTTCCAAGGTTTGGACCTTAGGACTGGGGGTTGCGAGTGTCCCCGCTCTTAGTTCAGCGAGCGGCACGTTCAGAACCGGTCCCTGGGAGAGAATCAGAGCTCGCTCAATGATGTTCTCCAACTCGCGAACATTGCCCGGCCAATGCCAGCGGCATAGAGTACGCATCGTCTCCG